>OIYY01001249.1_pt1 | contig 14052 bp, 10 predicted proteins | sample 1588341 | NCBI WGS metagenome assembly OIYY01 (sample SAMN03283287) | human gut metagenome | biome: human-associated habitat; material: feces | host: Homo sapiens | place: Peru | collected 2012 | reverse complement strand
TGACCACACTGGTCATGCTGGATTCAAAATATGCCCCTTTTTAAAGTGGGCTCAGTATATAATAATTACCCATGGTGGGGCGAGCTATCAAGTGGTAAATAAAGAGGTGCACCAGCAGTAACCTATGATAAGGAATTTTATAAAGGATTAACGACAATGTGCTGTGCACATCTACCGTAAATTTTCCAAAAAGTAGAAGGAACTGGTAGCTTCCGGGCTGCCAGTTCCTTTACTATGAAAATGCACACTTTTGCTAGATTTTTACTTAATTTTCTGTGAGATAGTAAAAAAATAGCACTCTTTTTGGGATTTAAGGAATCCTATATCGCTTGTTTATTCCAAATAAGAAAGCTAATTTTGAGGCAAAAAATTGGAATAAGCAATGACTAAAGGTAGAAGTTACATTAACTCTTATGCTGATAGAATCATGAGAGAAAATATGATTGAGGAGGTGGGAACACTGCTCGATTTGATGATGAATGAGGATATGATGACCCCCAAGGAGATTCATATGGAGTTTGGTGTAGACCCTAAAACTATCGCTGCGCTGAGAAAGAAGAAAACATCTGTTACCTTTGAGAGCATCCGAAAGTTTTGTTATGTCATAGGCTATTACCTGATGAAAGAAGAGGCTGCCAGAGAAAGTAAGGTAAGATGGGGGCGAGACCAGGAACAAAAAAAGAAGGATGAGATGAATGAAATCAACAAACTGAAAGAGCGTTATGAGAAGATATATGGCATGATGGCTAGCTTCGTGGAGGATTTATATAAGAAGAAAGACTTGCGCCAAGTGGTGAAGAATGAGAGTTTGCCAAGGTAGCGCAACCTAATATGCTATTAATTAATAAATTATCTCGTAAAAATGAAGATTCAACTCCGATTGGGCGAAGATCATTTGCCTTAAAGACTACCGTATGCGACAAGGTTGTGTGCGGACACCGTTTGCTAGAAGTCCTTTCCCCAACGATAGGTAAACGTGACTTGTTCTTATCATTAACATTCTAACAAGAAAAGGAAAATGTCGTTAGAAGAAGTTTTTGCCCAGGCAATTCTGACTGGTGGAGTAACCATACTGAATTGCTCTGTTGTCATTGGTAGCAATGCGCAGGTGAGTGATTTTTTGCAGAATACAGCTGCTAGTACCCAAAATCTTAAAGTAGACCAGGAAATCAAGGTGGACCCCAGACTCAAGACTGAGAAGGCTGCCCTGATATGGAAAACACTGACAGAACATAAGTATATTCATACTGAGGGCTCTTGGTATGTATGGGATCGTACGCAGGCTGAGTATGGATATATGGTGTATATCGTATCCGATATTCTGGGAGTGAAGCACCCTGCTAACAATACTATCATGTGGAAACCTTTTCATGCCCTATTCTTGAATGCTTCGCATATCGAAGGTGTGGCTAAAGCATCGGTGAGCAATAACATATCACAGTTTAGTAATTATAATGCCTGGTGTAATGAGGCAAAAAATATTCGAAGAATTTTATTGGAATATATCTCTTGATATTCAGATACTTATAGCTTATATAATCGTATAATATTATATAACTGTTATAAAGATAACATTTTACTTCTTAGTACCTTTGCCCCCGTAATCAGATGCACAGCGCGTCTGGTTGCGGGGACTTTGCGTATTGCGGGTTCTCAATCTTTTAATACATTTACAAAGTTATGAAGAAAGCAACTAGCAAGAAGCTGCTCAATGCAGTAAAGGTAGACGGTGCTGTGATCACCGAGGAGAATGGTAACGTATCAGTGCGCAAGGCGCCATGGAACGAGACGGAGGTAATCAGTGACAAGCCGCAGGTGATCAGGGGCAGGATGATATTCTCGGGTGGCGAGAATGGGCGAGGCGACTGGGTGGACTTCAAGCCTTATGTGCAGGGCAAGCGAGAGAAGCCCTTCACGGAGATTCTCAAGACCAAGCACGGGGTGGTGCGCACTAGCAAGCGAACCGTGCAGGTGAACTATGCCTTCTCTAAGGACATGAGCAAGGCGGAGATTCTGCGCTGCCTCAAGGGTGAGCACCAGGAGATGGTGAAGGCTATCAAGCCCTTCAAGGAAAATGTGGAGTGGGAGGACTATAAGGAGTAATAGATAATGTATAATTAATAATGTATAATTAAGCATGAACCACTTTATTGCAATGAATCCTCAGCGTGGGGGCAATAAGGGCAGCGCTAGCTGCCTGCCCCTGGCTGAATATGACAAGCTGATAGCTCAGCCTTGGCTCCACGATATGGTGGAGCAGATACGTGGGGGCAATGACAAACTGAAGGGGCTGATGCCCTTCCGCTGCGGCCACTACAGCCGATTCCTCAAGAATCATCGCTCGCAGAAGGATGCTGACCCTACGAGTTTTCTCTTCCAGACCACCATCGACATCGACGATAAGGAGCTGGTGGGTATCGCCATCGAAATGGCAAGGCAGCTGAATTGCAGCGACTCCATCTGGAATGGAATGCTACTGCATCTGGAATACTCGGCTCGTAAGAAGCTCCACATCGACATCCGAATGCCGATAGGTATGACTATCGAGGAGACGCAGAGAGCCTATTGTAAGGCACTTGGCGTGCCCTGCGATGAGAGTTGCTTCACCCCAGAGAGAATCCTCTTTATCACGGATCAGGACTCGGAGATCTATCGCTCCAAGGACTGGTATGCCGTGCTTCCTGCCGATGAGCTGAAGGCTCGCAGAGAGGCTTATCTGAAGCGTGGTCTCACCATCGACGGCAGAGGCAAGGCTAACCAGCCTGCCCAACCATTCAACATTCAACACTCAACATTCAACACTCAACAAAATATTCCTGACGGATTACCAACCTCTGGTACCGCCAGCGAGAAGAGCCTGATAGCCTTCGACCTCTTCGCGGAGTCGGCAGGACTGAAGAATGTGAATATCGATACCGAGGGCTCTCGCCACTCCTCATTGCTAGCCATCATGAGCGCAGGAGCGAGCAGGGTGATGAGTGAAGAGGAGCTGAGAAGAGTAGTGGCAGTGAAGATGCCTAGCTTCGCCCAAGAGCGTGACTGCCGGCAGCTGATCCATGACTTCTATGAGAAATATGGAGACAGTTCGAAGCCATTCTCTAGAGATGTGATCCGCATCAATGCGCAGGCGGAGACTCAGGCTAATCAATTAAGAATTAATAATGAAGAATTAAAAATTCAAGGCGCAAGTGCAGGTAATCAAACAGTTCAAAGTTCAAACCTCAATGTTCAAAGTTCCGAAGATGATTACCCCGCTCCGCCCGAGATGCCGAAGAAGCTGCCTAAGCTCGTGGAGCTCCTCGTGTCTCAGACACCGGATGTCTATAAGCCTGCCGTAGCCCATGCCATCTTTCCTCCGCTAGCCACCCACCTCTGCCGCACCTATTTTAATTACATCGACAATGTGGAGCATGAGGCTACGCTAATGTGTTGTCTCTTAGCTGGTACGGGCGCAGGAAAGAACTGCGTGCAGATGCCTATCAACCTGATTATGGAAGACATCAGAAAACGAGACAAAGATAACCTGAAACGAGAGAAGGAGTGGAAGGATGAGGTGACAAGAAAAGGTGCTAACAAGGATAAGCGTAAGCGACCTGAAAACCTCGTGATCCAGGAGATAGACGCCGATATGACCAACCCTGCCTTCGTGATGCGTACCGCCGAGGCGCAGGAGCATTTCCTCTATACTGCTCTCAACGAGATAGACCAGTTTGATAACCTAAGGGGCATTGGCAACCAGCAGTTTCGTATCATGTGCCTCGCCTTCGACCCTGGTAATCAATATGGACAAACCCGAGTGGGCACGCAGAGTGTTACGGAGCGAGTAACCATCCGATTTAACTGGAATGCCTCGACCACCATCAACAAGGGTATCCGATATTTCTCCAAGGTATTGACCGATGGTCCTATCTCCAGAATCAACTTCTGTACTATCCCAGAGCGTGAGATAGGAGCCGAGATGCCTGTCTATGGCACATACGATGACACATTCAGAGAGAACTTAAAACCCTATATCGAGCATCTTAACATGGCTTCTGGTACTATCAATTGCCCTGAGGCTTTCGCCTTGGCACAGAAGCTGAAAGAGGAGAATGCCGACTTTGCCCGTATGAGCCAAGACAGGGTTTACGAGAACCTCTCGTTCAGAGCCAATGTCATTGCCTATCTGAAGGCTTGCGTGCTCTATGTGGCGAATGGTTGCCAATGGGAATCCGAGATAGAGGAGTTTGTGCGCTGGAGCGAGCAGTATGACCTGTACTGCAAGATGAGATTCTTCCGAGATGCTATCGTGAAGTCGGAGCAGGAGGGAGTGAAGTCGAGCAAAAGAGGGCCTTCCAATATGCTGCAACTTCTGCCAAATGAGTTCTCTTATCAGCAGGCTGAGCAGTTGAGAAGCGACTTGGGGCTGGATACCAAGGGCACCCGACGGATGATAGCCACCTGGGTGTTCAGAAAGTATATCGTGAAAGTGGAGGCTGGCGAACTTTATCGCAAGCTATGTTTTCTCAAAAATGAATCTAAATAGAAACAATTATGGAAATCGTACTCAAAAGAATAGCTAAGCAGAATACTTACACCATAGGGCGTATGTATATCCTGAAGGACGAGGAGGTGGAGCGCAAGGTGAACTATACGCTTAATAAGGACCAGAAGCGCAGCTTCTGCCATGTGGTAGATGTGGGCAAACTGGACGGGGAGCACTACTTCTGCGATACCCTGGAGCCTACGTGGCGCAACCTGCTGGGCATCACCCTGTTGCCCCAAGAGGAGAATGTGCGCCTGGGGCGAGTGTCGGGGAAGAAGGCGCAGAAGATGAAGGGTAAGACTGCCATACCCGAGGGCACTTATCCGCTGCTCATCACCAAGTCGCCGAGATTCAAGCAGTGGCTGCCCCTGCTGCAGGGCGTTCCTGGCTTTGAGGGCATCCGCATCCATGCCGGTAACTACCCCGATGATACGCAGGGCTGCATCCTGCCGGGCGAAAACAAGCTCCGAGGCATGGTGGTAAACTCCCGCATCTGGCTGCATCGCCTCGTCAATGCCATCACGGCGGCGAGAGACCGAGGCGAGAGCATCTGGATCACCATCATCTAGTAGCCGAAGTTCTCCGAGCGGCGGCATTGCCTCTAATGCAGCCCACGCTCGGAGAGCGAGGGCTGCTACCTATGTGTGTCGTATAATTTGTTCATTGTTTCTATTCAGTTGGTATGCTTTTGTTTTTATTGCTCATTGGCTTCATCACATGCTACCATCTCAGCTCCTCGATATATCACAACGAGTTTATGGAGCGTGGTGGTCTTGACGGACTCCCTCACGATGTCGCTATCGGCATATCGGCATATTTGCGCTGAGGCATCCTTGAAGAGTTGCTTCACCTGCTCGTCGGTGGTGCTGGACTTGCAATATTTCAATTCGATGATGTACGAGTCTACCATGTCCTTATAGATGTCACATAACGGACAAAGGAAGATGTCGGCATAACCACCATCATTATCCAACTCTGAGATAGGACGGTAGAAGCGATTCTGGGATGTCATTGCTAGGGTAAAGCCATGCACGAATGCCTCTCCCTTCTGCTTGTCTCGCTGAGAAGAATAACGCTTCAAACTGTCTGCGATAAAGTCAAAGTATGCTTTGTAGTCGCCATGATAAGCCAATCGACTCTCCAATTTGCCTTTTCCGTAGGTGTCGTATGTCAAGTCGTTTTCCTCGTATGTGTTTAGTAGATAAGTATACATCTGGTCTCGCACCACTTCATTAGGAATGATAAACTTAGTGTCACCATCACTGGTTCCGTCTATCGTTAACATACCGAAATAGAAAAGCAGGCTTACAAAATTATCTGGGTCATTGATGCGCTCAGCAGGGAAGTGCTCCACCAACTTGCCTGTTACATATCCCTTGGTTACCAACTGCTGGATGATGCTGGCATCATGGGCAAACTCCTTGTCATGACGGATGAGCATGCGTATCTTGTCATAGTCGATACGGATGTTACTTTCTATCATGGAATCAGGAATGTCATAATCATTGTGGATGTAGTTGTCCAAGAAATTGAGTACCATCACAGAATTATACATTGCGGTCTTGCCATATCTTTTGATAGAAAAGCAATAATTGTCATACCAAGGTTTCATCTCTTTAATGAGTTCATCTACAGTATGATTGAAAGGCAGCACGCTGGAATAATACTCCAACATCTCACGCACTTCCTCTTCCGTGAATCCTGTCATCTCATTAAACTGAGGATGTAATGAATAGTTGGTTCCGATGTTGAAACCACTTGTCAGGTCATCCATCGTAACAGGACTGACGCCCGTCACGAAGATACGCCCCAAGCTTGTGACTGATGCACCCTTGATGGTATCAAAGAACTTACGCAGATACCCCTCACCATGTGTTTGCTGACGATAGTTGCCTTCATGCGCTTGGTTGGCAAGTATCTGATTGGTGAAATGATCATATTCATCAATGAAGAGGTAAATCTTCTGATTGGTCTTTTGGCATTGTCCGTCAAGATAGCTCAACTGTGAAACTGCATCTTTCTGTTGATTTAAGCCTTCCTTAGTACCTTCGGGCAATAGGTGAGAGTAAAGATCTACGAAAAGGTTGAAACGGATACTGCAATAATTGTCCATGCCCTGCTGATAATCGTCCAAACCGCCAACTATTTGGGCAAAGTTAAGATGAAGAACCAAATACTGGTTGCGCTCAGGCGTAGGGTTTTGGCCAATATACAGTTTGCCAAAAATGTCCTTGAAGGCATCTTTCTTATTGACATCATAGTAATTTTCGAGCATGGAGAGGGTAAGGGTCTTGCCAAAACGGCGAGGCCTAATGTAGAAGAAGTATTTGTTAGCCTCTTCTATATCCTCGATAAAAGGTGTTTTGTCAACATAGTAACAATCATCTTTTATCACATCCTCAAAGTTTTGCATACCGTATGGTATGCGCTTGCGATAGATTCGCTTTCTTCTTTCTTTTACTACCATAGCTCTATGATTATTAATAAGATGCTGCAAAGGTACTATTTTTATTTGACAAAGCCAACGATGAGAGGATTTTTTTCAACGTTTTGTTTTAACTTTTTCAGTTTCTCGGAGTCTAAGGAGTGTAAGCTGGCAGGCTATGCTACATTGACGGGTTCATACATCTTCTTATCATCGTTTGATACCTCTCACGGCCTGGCTCTCTAACGGATTCTCCGGCCAGAAATGCTTAGGGTAACGGCGCTTCAGTTCCTTGCGGACTTCGAAATAAGTGCCTTGCCAAAAACTTGCGAGATCCTGAGTAAGCTGAACGGGCTTGAAACCGGGAGATAACAACTCAAGCAGAAGGGGCTGTCTGCCTGCATCGACAGTGGGTGTTGATGTCATTCCGAAACACTCCTGAAGCCGCACACTCAGAACCGGGGCTTCTGCCCCCAAGCGATAATCGATGCGGATGTTGCTGCCCGATGGCACACGGATGTGAGTGGGAGCAAGGCGGTCTATCTCCTGCTGAAGGTCGTAAGGAAGGATGTTCCATAAGATTTCGCACAGGTTGAGTTTCTTCAGCTCAGTAACAGAAGTCTTCATCTTACCACCTTCTTCGAGATAGAAAGGGAGCCACGCTCGGGCTGTTGTCAGGAGATGCTCTGTTGACAGGTCGGGAATCTCCAGTTCCGGATGCCATTCAGCTACTTGCGCCACGCGCTGTTGCAGACGATGAACCGATTCGTTCCAATCGAATATGCTGAGTCCGTCTTTTCTGGCAGCTTCGCAGATAATGTCTGAAACTGTCTCTCGGTTGGCATTTTGTATCGGCTTGCTGTCTATGACGAGTGCTCCTATCCGTGTTTCCTGCTGCATCTTTACTGCCAGTGCTTTGCTGTCCCATGAAATATTCTCGCAGGTTTGTGCCGGCAAGTTCTTCCAGTTGACGGGGGCTGAGAGAAATACCCTTCCTTTACGTCTCTGCCCAGAATTGGATGATGAGGTTGAAGCGAGATTGAGTGATGCGATGGCAAGCCATTCGTTTGCTGCCATGCTGTCGCACGGGTCGATGAAAATCGTGTTGCCATTCGACATCTTGAAGTTGCCCGCATGATCGGTAGCATGGGCGATGCGCTCAGGATAAGCTAGGGCGATGAGATAGCCCACTTCCTCTGCATCAATAGGCTCGTTGTCTTCCTTGATGCGCAGCATCTTCCTGTATTCCTGTGCAATCTGAGCGATACGGTTCCAGCGCCCCAGATTCTTCTTGCTGCGCGCGGAGCGGAGGAGTGAAAGGCGGAGCGTCATGTCAGAATCCTCATTTTCGCCCATTGGGTCTTTCTCTTCCAGCAGAGCAGCAATGTCGCAGGCCAGGGCTTGGCTCGCCGGAGAATCGCTGCTGATCATCATCTTGGCGATTCGCGGATGACAAGGAAGTTGAGCCATTCTGCTGCCTTCTGCGGTGATGCTGCCACTGAGAGCGTGAGCATCATGATCAGGAGTGAGGGCGTTGAGCGACATAAGAAGTTGCTGTGCCAATACGAGGTTGCCCTTGGGAGGAAGGGTGAGCCAAGGCAGCAGTTCCGGTTTGTTTTCGCCGAAAGCAGCAATGTCGAGAACCATGGAAGAGAGATCTGCATCCAGTATTTCGGGCAGCCGTTGTTCTGGCATCAGATGTTCCGAGGTCTGTGTCCAAAGCCGGTAACATACGCCCGATGTGATTCTACCTGCACGTCCCCTTCGTTGCGTAGCCATGTCCTGACTGATGCGAACGGTTTCGAGATGGCTCAAGCCTGTACGGGCATCATAAACCAGTTTTCGGCAGAGTCCGGAATCCACAACGATTCTTACTCCTTCGATGGTGAGAGAAGTTTCGGCGATAGGAGTGGCCAATACGATTTTTCGTTCACCCAGTTTGGAAGGAGCGATTGCGAGTCGCTGCTTTTCAGGCGAAAGGTTGCCGTAGAGTGGATAGATTTCCGTTGAAGATAAGGCAGAACGAAGCAGTTCTTCGCATTTCATGATTTCTCCCTGTCCCGGCAGAAAGGCAAGAATGTCGCCTTCCTGATTTCTGAAAGCCTGACAGATAGTGGCTGCCATTTCCTGCGCTACCTGATATCTGTCTATGTCGTGGTCTGCATAAATGGTTTCTATCGGAAACATTCTGCCTTTACTCTCGATAAGCGGAGCCTGAAGTGTCTGGCAGATGATAGAAGCATCGATTGTTGCTGACATGATAATGAGCTTCAGGTCGGGGCGGATGATTTCCTGTGTTTGCCGGGCCAGCGCTAACGCCAGGTCGGAATTGATGCTGCGCTCATGAAACTCATCAAAGATGAGGCACGAAACGCCTTCGAGTGTAGCATCATTGACCAGCATTCGGGTGAGAATGCCCTCGGTAAGGACTTCGATGCGTGTTTCATCCGAAACCTTGCTTTCGAATCTTACCCGATAGCCGATGGTTTTGCCCACGGGTTCTCCCAGAATCTGTGCCATCCGTTCGGCAATCTGGCGCGCTGCCAGACGACGCGGTTCGAGCATCAGAATCTTACCCTGACTTTTAAGATGATCATGGATGAAGCCTTCCAATGCCTGATCACTCATGCCCCGTAGAATGGTGAGCGGGAGGAGGGTAGATTTACCGGCACCAGGAGGAGCTGTAATAACAAGGTTAGCCGACTCCATCAATGCTTCATTGACAGAGTCGGCTATCTGGTAAGCTGGCAGATGACCAGCCTGCTGTTCTATTCTATCTAAGTTCATTTCTTCTTATTTCACAAACTTCAGATTTCTTTTATTTCACAAACTTCAGAATCTCTTTACTCTTTCTGCCCTTTTTGGCAGGAATCGGCATGAAGCCTTCTGTGAGTCCTGTTTTATCTGTCATGGTCTGGAAAACGGAGGCGGCATAGGAAGAGAGTTTCTTCTCTGCCAGTTCTTGCTTGATAGCATCCTCATCATAATCATCAGCATAGAGGAGAGTGTGTAAATCGTCAAGATATTTTTGCGGAATATTCTGATGCGGCATGCGGCTTTTTATCTGCATGATCTGTGCGATGATAGCCTGTTTGGTTTGGGCAGCGATGGCTTCTGCCTTTTGCTGCTCGAAGACTGCCAGCGTCTCCTCATCCGTCTCCTGCCAGTTTTGCATCATGGCTTCAGTGTTGGTAAGATGACTGTAGCCTGCATAGCGAATCAGGGCGATGCGCTTGTTCCAACCTTTCTTTTCCAGATAGTTTTTCTCCATAGGGGTAGTAGCTACTATGAGGTTGGCTTTGGCGTACATGGCTTTCTGATACATAGACTGTTGCAGTGAACGCTTCAAGTAAGGGTTCTTGCAGTTTCTCTCAGAAATATCACCTAGTGGACAAACGATGTAGGGAATGTCCATCTGCTTTGCTTTCTTGGCTATCTGGGCTCCCTGCCATGTCCATGCTCCTATAATCAACACAATGTCGGCATCAACCAGGCTGTTGGTGATGTCGAGCTGCTTATTCAAGGCTTCGATGTATGGAAGATACATCTTCAGCAACTTCTTATGGTTGGAAATGAACAAATATACTTTCATCGTTCTGTCGGTTATTTTTAACTGTTATTATTCTGATAGACTGTTACTTCCTTTTTACCCTGTTTAGAGTTTATGAGAAGTGAAATCGTTTTTGTCAGCTCGCCAATAGCGCAATTTGGTAGCCAGATTTCTCCAGATAATTCCATATTCGAAGAATGGCAGTTTGAACATCGCTATTCCGTCATCAAAGTGTCTGATGGCCTTGTTGGCTATCAGCATTCTCACGATGAACAGCAGGAGGAAACTGAAACCTGCGCATCCTGTAAGAATCCAATTCTTCATGAGGATAGAGTAGGCTGCAACGGCCAGTGTTGCTATCAGGCTGAGATGTGGCAGGAGATGGTCAAAGAACATGAGGGTTCGCATGGAACCGGCTCTTTCCAAACTCTTGCGTGAAGCCTGCAGATAGAGGTGGGCATTGTGCCAGCTCTTGTTCGATGGTGCTTCGCGGATGAGCCATGCATCGCAATCCAGTTCTGTAGCAGTATCGCCACAATGTGCATACTTGTTGACAAGAAAATCGTATTCGCCGCGAACATATTCCAGGTTGCCCTGATAGCCCTGTTCCTTCATGAAGTCGCTCTTGCGGAACGCTACGTTTGGCATGTGGCTGCGATAACCATAGGTCTGCTGGGCACGGCGCAAAACATAGTAAGCCTTGCGGATGCTGTCGAAACGGCGTACGCTCTTGGTTTCCTCATCAAGGGCTACATATCCTAATACCAGATGGTTTGGGTCCTGGCATTGACGGGCCATGGTTTGCAGCCACTTGTCGTTGTTTGGGCGGCAATTAGGTTCTGTCAGAATAATCCATTCATGTTTAGCAGCCTTCACACCCAGTGTAATCTGCAATTTCTTGCGGCTCATGTAGCGTGAACTCTCAGGAATGTAAGTATAATACAGATGAGGGTTCTCGGCTGCTGTTCGCTTCAGTAAATCCTGCGTCTCGCCATCTGTACTCTGGCAGACTACGATTACCTGATAGTCGGCAGCGTACTGCTGACGCAGGAACATAGGGAGATTCCTCTCCAATTCAGCAAGATTATCGTGTGCGGTAATGAGTATACTGACAGGAGGCTGATTCTCTGCCGTTTCTGTTTTTTGAAAGCGCAACGAGCGCAGAAATGGATTTATCAGCGATCCGAGAACCGCCAATAAAACCACCACTGCGCCTGCTATTATAGTAGTTGTACTAATGATCATCATATTCTTTTTCTCGTAATATAGAAAGCTAGAGAAAGGAGAATCCTATAAACTCTTAACTTTTAACTTTCAACTATATTAAAAGTCTTCTGTAATATACCCCTTTGGCAACTGGCGACAGTTATACTGGCTCGCCATGATCTCACCATAGGCTCCGGCTGAGCGGAGGGCGATGAGGTCGCCGCGATGGGCTTTGTTGATGTCGACAGCCTTGCCGAAGACATCGCTTGATTCGCAGATAGGACCTACTACGTCGTAAGTTTCTACAGGTTCATCGCTTGAGATGTTCTCAATCTTATGGTAAGCCTGATAGAGTGCTGGACGGATGAGGTCGGTCATTCCTGCATCCACAATGGCAAACTGCTTGGCTGTGCCCTGCTTGATGTAGAGTGTCTTGGTGATGAGAGACCCCATCTGACCCACTACAGCGCGACCCAACTCGAAGTGAAGCTTCTGACCATCGCGCAACTTCAGTTTCTTTGCGTATGTATCGAAATAATCCTTGAAATTAGGGATTGGCTGTCGGTTTGGATGATTATAGTCAATGCCCAATCCGCCGCCCACATTGATGTTCTTCACAACGATGTGATGCGCTTCAAGTTGGTTCTGAAGTTCGTTGATACGGTTGCAGAGTGCCTCGAAATCACCCATATCGAGAATCTGGCTTCCGATGTGGAAGTGCAGTCCGAGGAACTGGATGTTCTTCATCTTGGCAGCCTCTTCGATTACGGCTTCCATGTCGCGCATGGCAATTCCGAACTTGTTTTCTGCCAGACCTGTTGTGATGTTAGCGTGCGTATGGGCTCCGACATCCGGATTGATGCGGAAACAAACCTGCGCAATCTTATTCTGTTTTTCAGCCAGCTCGTTGATGATTTCCAACTCCGGAATGCTTTCTACATTGAAGCAGAAGATGCCTTTCTCCAATCCGAGGTTGATTTCCCAATCGCTTTTGCCTACACCAGCGTAAACAATCTTACTGGCAGGGAAACCGGCTTTGATGGCTGCCTGAATTTCTCCTCCGCTCACACAGTCGGCTCCTAAACCAGCCTGACAGATGATATTGAGCACCTTAGGGTTGGCATTTGCCTTTACGGCATAGTGCACTTCAAATCCCTCGTGCTTGCCAGCCTCTTCATTGATGGTTTTCAATGTCTGGCGCAACACATTGGTGTCGTAATAGTAGAACGGAGTCTGTATCTCCTGAAACTTATCTATCGGAAATGTACCTTTCATTTCACTTAATCTTAAATTAATACCTTATTATAGTTAAATCAGAATATCCAATTTATAGTAAATCAGAATATCCAACGAAGAGTGGATAGGAAGCATTACATACGAATTCTTCACTTTTCACTCTTCGTTTTCATTTGCATTACTTCTTCTCGAACAATACGTTGCTCAAGTTCTGTAATGCCTGCTTCTTATCTTTCTCTCTGATGAGGAATGAGATGTTGTAGTTAGAACCACCGTAAGAAATCATGCGTACAGGAATGTTCTTCATCGCATCGGTAGCGATGGTCTCGAAGCCAACGTTGCTCCAGTCCAAATCACCTACAACGCAGATGATGCACATATCAGAATCTACAGTTACTGTACCATATTTCTTCAGCTCGTTTACGATGTCGTTAAGATGAGAATCATTATCAATACTCATGCTGACACCCACCTCAGAAGTGGCAATCATATCAATTGGAGTCTGATAGCTCTCGAAGATTTCGAATACCTTGCGTAGGAAACCTGTAGCGAGCAACATGCGGCTACTCTTGATCTTGATGGCTGTGATGTTGTCCTTGGCAGCAACAGCCTTGATCTTGCCGCGTACGATGACGTTGTCGATGATTGTACCGTCGGCCTTAGGATCCATGGTGTTCTTCAAGCGTACAGGGATGCCTGCATACTTAGCTGGCTGAACACAGGTAGGGTGGAGAATCTTGGCACCGAAGTAAGCCAACTCAGCAGCCTCCTCGAAGTTCAACTGGCGGACAGCTTCAGTGTGCTCTACGACACGAGGGTCGTTGTTGTGCATTCCGTCGATATCGGTCCAGATTTGAATCTCTTCAGCTGGGAGAGCTGCACCGATAAGAGATGCGGTGTAGTCGCTACCGCCACGCTGCAGATTGTCAACCTCGCCGTATGCGTTGCGGCAGATGAATCCCTGAGTGATGTAAATCTGATAGCCCTGGTTCTGCTCCATGATGGCAGCCAACTTCTCCTTGATGTACTGAGGGTCTGGTTCTGCGTTCTTGTCTGTGCGCATAAAGTCTAATGCGCTGAGCAATACAGCCTTTACACCCTGTTCCTTCA
>OIYY01001248.1_pt1 | contig 14067 bp, 9 predicted proteins | sample 1588341 | NCBI WGS metagenome assembly OIYY01 (sample SAMN03283287) | human gut metagenome | biome: human-associated habitat; material: feces | host: Homo sapiens | place: Peru | collected 2012 | reverse complement strand
CGCATAACCTTCGCTGCATACCTGCCTACACACATCAAATTCCTAACGGAATTTCATCACATCTTCTTCGGGACAACATGTATACCATTTCCATTTTTTAAGGTGCAAAAATGGCACCTTAAATGTTTTTTTGATGAGTGGTTAGTGGCTGAAGGTGTAGAGGATGAAGAGGAGGGTGAGGATGATGGCGATGAGGGGGATGTAGATGGTGTCGCTCAGGCGGCGTTCGAGGCGCAAGTTGAGCAAGGCAAGGTCGCTGATTTCGCCGCTGATGCATTGGCGCGCTATCTGTATGAGGCGTTTCGGGTGGCTGGGCGACGCTATCACGGCATCGAGCAGCACCTCGCCGTAAGCCGCCACCACCTCGCGCTCGGTGGCAGGGGTGCTTCCTGTGGGGTATATGTCGAGCGTGCGGAAATCGTCGTCGAACACAAACGACCGTGCACTGATCGTTCCCGTTTCGCCACGCTCGCGCGCCTCGGTGATGGCAGCCACCGCACGCTGCTGCAGCAGAGCCATCACACGAGTGTTGACCGTTCGGTTTTCAATCAATGTCTGTAAGCAAACTGGCATTTCGGAAAGGACGGATTGTTAGCGTTGAATGAAATCTTGGAACGCTTGCCTATAACTGTCGCCAATGGGGATATACACATCGCCGAAGATGATGCGGTTGCGCTCTATTTCGCGAATTTTGCTCTTTTGCACGATAAACGAGCGGTGCACCCTGATGAAGCGCGACGATGGCAGCATTTCCTCCATCGCCTTCATGTTCATCAACGACACCACCGGTTTCGACGATTCTTCGGTGTAGATTTTCACATAGTCCTTCAGCCCTTCCACATAGTTGATGCTGTCGAGGCGGATTTGAATCAACTTATATTCGCTTTTCACGAAAATGCTCTTCGTTTCCTCGCTCTTTTCAGCATCGCCGTGATGGCGAACGAGCGAAAACCACTGGAGCGCCTTATTGCACGCCGCCAGGAAATCCACATAACTGATGGGCTTGAGCAGATAGTCGAGCGCATTGCTGCGGAAGCCGTCGAGCGCATACTGGTCGAAGGCGGTGGTGAACACGATGCGTGTGGTTTCGGGAACCATCTTCGAGAGTTCCAAACCATTGATTTCCGGCATTTGAATGTCGAGGAAAATCACATCTACGCTTCCTCCGGCTATGTCCTTCATCGCCTCGGTGGCGCTGTAGTATTTGCCAGCGAGTTGCATAAATGGAATTTTGTTCACATAACTGGCGAGCAGTTCCACTGCCAAAGGCTCGTCGTCAACGATTGCGCATTTCAGAATCATGGGTGTCAATTTTTATGATTGAATAATACTCTTTTCCGTCTTCCGTGGTGCCACGGTTCCACTCGTAGTGGCCGTCGTACATAAGCGAGAGACGCTTTTGCACCTGTTCGAGCCCGATGCCCGAACCGCTCTTGTCGTTCACGCACTTTGGGTGGTAACTGTTGCGAATCTCGCAAGTGACCACGCCGCCTTCCTCCTCAATCAAAATGTGAATATAACTTGGTGCGGAATACGAAATGCCGTGCTTAAACGCATTCTCAATGAGCGAGATAAAGATAAGCGGAGCAATGAGGATGCGGCTGTTGTCATCGATGTTGAAGTCGGTGGTCACGTTCACGCTCTGGCTCACACGGATTTTCATCAGTTCGATGTAGTTTTTGATAAACGCCACCTCCTTGTCGAGCGGCACGAAGTCTTGCTGATTGTCGTAGAGCACATGCCGCAGCAGTTTGCTCAATTCCTGCACCGCGCCCTGTGCCTTGTCGGGGTCGATGGCGATAAGGGCATAGATATTGTTGAGTGTGTTGAGCAAGAAATGCGGATTGAGTTGGTTGCGGAGGTTGGTCAGTTCGGCCTCGCTTCGTGTTTTCTCAGCCTCGCGCCGCAAGTCTTCTACACGCTTCATGTGTTGCGACATGCGTATCGCCATTGCCAAAGCCACCAGCAGCACCATCAGCACGGCTTGCCACAAGGCAAACCCAATCGGGGCACCTGGACCGCCGGGCCTTGGGAATCGTGGACGGTGATGGCGCGTGGGTTCGGGCAGGAAATCCGAGATTAGCCACCACCAGCCTGAATGCACGCCCAAAGTAAGAAGCAAAAGCAGCAGATTCACCCCAAAGAAGGTGCTGCGTTTGTGCTTGAGGTAGAGGTGTGGAATGAGATAAAGATAATTCAGGTAGAACACTGCCATATAGCACAGCGTCGGGCCAAGGGAACGGCAGGTGTGCAGCAGGCGCTCGTCAAGACTCTCCGACGGACGCAGCAGCGACGGAACGAAGATAACCAGCCCCCAGCACATCACATGAATTGCCAAACTCCTTTTGTCGATATTTAGTTTTATCACTTTAGTGTATAATTTTACTTTCGGTCTGTGCTAAGTTATAAAAAAGAACTGACACCCCCAAAATCCAATAGACAATCGCCACCTTTTTATAGACAAAAAGCGGTTTTTAGAGAAATTAGAAGTTAGAAATAAGAAATCACACCTGCTGAATCCGATGTTGAAAGGATTTAACAGGTGTGAAATATAATCTAAATGCCAGTCACTTTCAGTCTATCCGAAGGATTAGATTGATGAGGGCAGTTACATCGCTTACGTTCACTTCACCGTCACCGTTGATGTCGCAAACTGCGTCGGAATAGTCGGCGAGGGTGAGGATTTTGTTGATTAATGCAGTCACGTCGCTCACATTCACCACGCCATCACCATTGATGTCGCCCTTCTTGTCTTCGGGGATTGCATTATAAACTGTCTCGAAGCCGTCGAAGTCGATGGTATATTTCTGACCGGTTTTTGAAGTGCCCATATTCAACTGGATATTGTTGAGTATGATGGGGAAATTCTTCATATCGGCAGCATCAATCCATGAGGCGGTAGGCAATTCGAGTTCTATCATCTTGCCTGCAATCAGGGTGTCGGGGGTGAGGGTTTGATACATCACCTTCTGACCGTTGGGGCGCAGACTGAGCACCACATTCTTCACAGGAGCCTCGCCTGGGTTGAAGCGAATGCGGATTGCGTCGGGCAAACTCCACAAGCGAATGTTCTTGGTGAGCACAATCTTTGGACTGCGGCCCGAAGCACCAGTGTAGGTGTAGGTGAAGCCGTTGCCATGCGCTTCGCTCACAGCATTCTTGCCACCGGTTTGGCTGATTTTCCAAGTTGCCAAATCCATATTCGGGTCGATAGGCATGACATGGGCAGTTGGACGCTCTACCACCACTTTCAATGTGTCGGTGATGTCGCCCACAGTGCCATACACATACGCCTCGCCGTCGTTCACGCCACGCAACTTACCAGTTTCGGCATCAATCGCCACCACCGATTCATCGCTGCTCGTCCACGAGAGCACCGACGAGTGGATAGGCATGGTGATGTCGCCCACGGTGTTGGTCACTTCCACCACATAATCCTTGAAGCCGTCGGTGATGATGGAGTCGTTCTTGAACTTAATGCCATCGGCGTTGCCGAAAATCTGCACAGGCACGGTGGCGGTCATATCGCCATAGTGGGCAGTAATCAAGCCGTCGCCAGCCCCGTCGCCGAAAAACAGGCTATCCTGCTGCACATGACCCACCGATTCGGGGCAAGTGAGCGTAACGCCGTGCAAGTCGGTGTCGATGAGCAAGCCATATTTGTTGTAGCCGTAGAATTTTGGGCGATAGATGCCGTATTTTGGCACTTTTGCCACCCAATCCACAAAGGCGATGCTTGCGATGGTGCTATCGTCGGGGGCTGTGTAAACGGCGAAGATGCCGTTACCGTCGGGGCGTTCGGATCCGTCGCTTGGCACATTGCGCACACCGAGCGAACTTGAATAGAAAGTGGACGAGCCACCGCTATCCATATTCACAGCATCGGTAGCACCCAAAAGGCGGAGCAAATCGGCAATTTCGGTGGTGCGTGCGCCGCTTGAGATAGGCGAACGGCCATCGATGGTGAGGAACATGATGGTTTTGCCCTCATCAGCGATAGCCACGGCGGTGACAGGCTGATTTGAGCCAAACTCTTCAAGCAGATATTCGGTATCGGTCACCTCGCCATTGTGGAGGCTGTTGGGCCAACTCGACATCATGGTGTGAGGAAACACTTCCTTGCCATCGATGTGGGCATGGAATTCCACTGTGATTTCGTCGCCCTCTTTCAGCGATTTCACGAAGTCGGCACTTGCGCCAAGTCCGTAAATCACATAGCCATCGGCAGGAATATCCATATCGCCAGCGGTGGAAGGTGCGGCAATAGCCACCATTTTGAATGGCTTGCCAAACACAAACGATTCGCCGTCGGCCAACTTCATGGCCACCTCGGCAGCACCTGCTGGGGTGTCGGTGTATGGGAAGAAGTGCTTGTTGTAGATAATCAAGCGATTACCGCCGCTTGGGTTCACCAAGTTTACACCGTCCACACCACAAGTTTTACCCGAAGCGCTGGTTGCCAAACCAGAGAATTTGGTGCAACCGATAATCGGATTCTGCTTGTTGGCATCAAGCACAAACTGGGTGAAGTCGGTGTTGGTGTTTGCCTTGTAGATTTCACCATCCACCACGCATGGGCCAATGGGAATACCCACCCTTGAATCGCCACGACGGGTGGTTCCTGAGGTGTAGAAGAAGTCGCCATTCACGCCCAAGAAATAGCGCGCGCCCGGACGGGATTTGCGTTCCGACATACTACGCACCGTTTCGGTACCGGCAAAACTGTCCTGCCCCATCACCGTGCTAAACGAGATATAGGGGTTGGTCAGGTCGATTTTCGCGTAGTACACATACATCTGCCTGCCTTCTGCCGAGCGCATCAGCAGAGAGGTCTGAGAGGTGCCAGGGCCAAGCATGGCATGGAACAGCGTATCGGCTTGATACTCAGTGCCACGCACATTATACTGAGTGGAGGCGTGGGCAGCCATCGCCGCCACACACCCCAATACCATTAATGCAATCTTTTTCATCGTCTTACGATTTTAAAATCAAATCAATCAGTGCGGTCACATCGCTCACATTCACCACGCCATCACCGTTGATGTCGCAAGCAGCGTCGGTGTATTCAGCGAGGTTGAGAATTTTGTTGATAAGGGCGGTCACGTCGCTGGAGTTGATAGCACCGTCGCCGTTGATGTCGCCAGTTGTGCCAACCTCTTCCACTGCATTATACACGGTGCCGAAGTTCTTAAACACGATGTGGTATTGCTGACCGGTTTTCGATGCATTCATATTGAACTGGATAGAGTTCAAAGTGATGGGATAATTGCCCATATTGTCGGCATCAATCCATGATGCGGTTGGAAGGTCGATATCCACTTCCTTGTTAGGCTGCAAACCTGCCAATTCAATGGTTTGATAAGTCATATTTTCGCCATTTGCACGCACACCGAGCACCAAATTCTTTATAGGTGCCTCACCAGGATTGAGGGTGATACGGATAGCGTCGGGCAAACTCCAAAGGCGAAAACTCTTGGTGAGCACGATTTTTGGAGCACGACCTGCTGCACCGGTATATTCATAGTCGATACCGCTGCCCACAGCCGTAGCCTTGATGTTTTTACCACCGGTTTGGCTGAGTTTCCATGTGGCGATGTCGAGATTTGGATCGATAGGCATCACATGATCAGTTGGACGCTCTACGGTCACGGTCAAAGTGTCGCGCACTTCGCCGAGGGTGCCAATCACGAGGGCTTCACCGTCTTTCAAGCCTTTCAAAATACCTGTATTTGCGTCAACAGTCACCACCGATTCGTCGGTGCTCACCCATGTGAGGGCCGCTGGATTGATAGGCATCTTTTTTTCGCCCACGGTGCTTTCCACGTCGATGGCGTATTCACGATAGGTGTCGGTGATGATTGACTTGTTCGCCAAAGCGATTTCATCGGCAGTGTTTTGCACTTGTGCGGTGATGGTGGTGGTTACGTCGCCGTAGGTGGCGGTAAGCACGCCTTCAACCATGGTGCCGTCGGCATAGAAAGTGGTGTCGCCAATCACATGGCCGAGGCCTTCGGGGCAAGAGATGGTCACGCCCTTCACATCGGTGTCGATGAGCATACCATATTGGTTGTAACCGTAGAATTTTGGGGTGTACATACCGTATTTCGGCATTTGCAAACTGAAATCCACATAGCGAATGGAGGCAATCACGCTGTCGTCGGGTGCTTCGCTCACAGCGAAAATACCGTTACAGTCGGCACGCTCATAACCATCGCTGGGACGGTTGCGCACACCGAGGGCACTTGAATAGAGGCAAGTGGAACCACCGCCGTCCACGTTGATAGCGTCCCATGCGCCAGCATACTTCATCAGCGAGCCGAGGGCTGGAGTAGTAGCACCGTCGCTCAGAGGTGAGCGACCATCAACCACCAAGAAAATCACCTTCTTGCCGTCTTGGCTATAACCGAGCACGGTGCGAGGGTGAACAGAGGTATCGCCATTATACACCACATTGCCGCCAACGAGCACCGATGTGTTACCCGAAATGATTTCAGATGGGGTGAAATCTGCGCCGTTCATAGTGGCATTGAGGGTGAGGGTGAGTTGGTCGCCGGGCTTCAACGCAGCGATGTAAGCGGCGGTTGAACCTCTACCAGAGAGGGTCAATCCTTGTGCTGGCACGTCCATATCGCCAGCAGCGCTTGGTGTGTTCACCACCTCCAATTTGCAAGGCTTGCCAAAGGCAAACGAGTCGTCGCCATCCACATAGCGCACCTGCACCTCAGTCACATTGCTTTGGTTGGTGCCCTTGAAGTAGGTGGGGTTGTAGATGCCCACGGTATTGTTTGGAGTGTCGGTATTCACGCCACCAATGTTCACGGTGCCGTTTGCGCCCACGATGGTGCCACCGAAGTTCACATAGCCGATTGTGGGCACTTGGTTAGCGTCGATGGTGTATTGAATTTCCACGCCGTTCACACCCTTGTAAACCACACCCTTAGCCATTGAGGAACCAATAGGAGTACCCACCACCGACTGTCCACGGCCTGTGGTGCCACTGGTGAGCCAAAAGTCGCCATTCACACCCACATAGTAGCGCTGTCCGGGTTCTGTTTTGCGTTCACACATTTGCGAAACGGTTTCGCCGCCTGCCATCATGTCGGTACCGCTCACCGCACGGATTTTCACATAAGGATTGGTCAAATCCACTGTGGTGTAGAACACACGCAAGTGCTTGTTGCCACTTTGCAGCAGCATTGAGGTTTGTGTGGTACCCGGTCCGATGTAAGCGTGAAAAGTGGTATCGACCGAGTAAACAGTGCCAGCCACATCGCATGATCCTTTCGCATTTGCTCCAAGTGCCACAGCACCAGCGAGCATCAAAGCAGTAAATATTCTTTTCATTGTTGGATAATGTTATTTTATTAATAAAGCCTCTCCCCAGCCCTCCCCTAAAGGGTAGGGTGTTTGAATGCTTGTGAGACTGGGGGTTATATTATTTCAAAATCAAGTTAATCAGTGCAGTCACGTCGCCCACATTCACTTCACCGTCGCCATTGAGGTCGCACATGGCATCGGCGTAGTCGGCGAGGGAGAGAATCTTGTTGATCAACGCGGTCACATCGCTGGCGTTGATTTCGCCATCACCGTTGATGTCGCCCTTTTTCGATGGGGCTTCAGGAGCGTCGAGATACACGGTTTCGAAGCCGTTGAAGTGCATGTTATACACCTGCCCAGCCTTCGAAGCGTTCATATTGAGTTGGATAGAAATCAGCGAGATGGGATAGTTAGCCAAATCGGTAGCGGTGCACCAGTCGGCAGTAGGTAGGTCAACCACCATTTCCTTGTTGGGGGTGATGGCCGCAGGGGTGATAGTGTGGTAAATCATACCGCCACCGTTGGCGCGCAGACCAAACACGAAGTTTTTCACTGGAGCCTCGCCAGGATTGACGCGCACACGAATTATATCGGGCAAACTCCACAAGCGAAAGGTCTTGGTGAGCACGATTTTGGGGCTACGGCCCGACACGCCTGTGTAAGTGTAGTCGAAACCATTGCCTACGGCTGTGGCTACCACTTCCTTACCACCAGTCTGACTGAGTTTCCATGTGGTGATATCGAGGTTTGGGTCGATTGGCATCACGCGAGCCTCAGGAATTTCCACATTCACTTGCATGGTGTCGCAGATTTCGCCAAGCACACCCACCACTTGGGTTTTGCCGTTGCGCAAACCTTTCAGCACGCCGGTGTGCTCGCCAATGGTGACGATGCTCTCGTCGAGGCTCTTCCAAGTGAGTGCCAATGGACTGATTTTCATCACATTCTCACCGATAGTGGTCTGCACATCCACGCTGTATTCCTTGTAGCCATCGGTGATGATAGAGTCGTTGGCGATTTTGATTTCGTCCACTCCATCGAGGATTTGAATTGGCATCGAAACGGTAGCACCTTGGTATGTGGCTGTGAGTGCGCCTTCACGCATGGTGCCGTCGGCATAGAAAGTGATGTCGCCAATCACATGGCCGAGTGCTTCGGGGCAAGAGATGGTCACGCCCTTCACATCGGTATTCACGAGCATACCATATTGGTTGTAGCCGTAGAATTTTGGAGTGTAAACGCCATATTTTGGAGTGTGTAATGCGAAGTCCACGAAACGGATGCTTGCCACCGCGTCGTCGTCGGGTGCTGAACTTACGGCATAGAACGCGTTACCGTCGGCACGCTCATGACCATCGCTTGGCTTGTTGCGAACACCGAGGGCACTGGTGTAGAGCACCGATGAGCCACCACCGTCAACGTTCATGGCATCGGTCGCGCCAGCGTAGCGCAAGATGTCGGCAAGCCATGTGGTGCGAACACCGCTTGAAATGGGCGAACGGCCGTCAACCACCACGAAGTAAACCTTCTTGCCACCATCGCCATATCCCACAGCCGAGCGTGGGTGGCGCGCACTTGCATCGCCACGGTCGCCTTCGCTCTGGAGGGTTTCGCCATTTTCCAAAATCTTAGGATTACCCGAAATAATCTGGTAAGGCTCTACCGAGAGGTCGCCAAATGTCCATGATGGCGAAACGGTGATGATGTCGCCTTCGTGGAGTTCGGAAATGAATGTGGCGGCAGTTCCATGGCCGTGAAGCACATATCCACCCTTGGCAATGTCCATATCGCCAGCGGTGCTTGGGTTGCCCACCAGTTTCATTTTAAATGGCTTTGCGGTTTCGAATTTCTCGCCTTCCACCAGCACGGCAGCCACCTCGCAACCAGCGCCAGTTTCGGCAGTTGCGCCGTAGTACAGGTCGTTGTAAATGGTCACCTTGTTTTGGTTGGAAGCCGATTTTTCGTTGGCATTCACATTGATGCCGCCCAAAGTGGCTTTTTTGCCATTTGGAGCCTCAACCGAACCACCGAAGAAGAAAGGATTCACATACACCGAGCCCTTGGTGTCAACCACAAAATTTTTGAAGGTGCGCGCATTGTTGCGTGCACGGTAAATCACGCCATCGACCACGGTAGAGCCGACTGGGGTACCAACCTTCGACACTTCACGGTTGGTTTTACCAGAAGTGGCGAAGAAGTCGGCATTAATGCCCACGAAATAGCGTTCGCCTTCTTTCGACTTGCGCTTCGCCATGCCCGAAATGGTTTCGTTGCCGGCAAGTTTGTCGGTAGCGCACACGCCACGAAGTTTCAAATAAGGGTTGGTCAAGTCCATTGTGGCATAGAACACACGCAGCGCATCGCCATTGGCGGGATTTCTAAACCAAAGCGATGTGGAGGTGGTGCCAGGACCCACTTGATTGTGAAACAGCGTATCAACTGTAAACGTAGTTCCCTGGAGCGACCAGATGTCGGCAGCCATGGCAGAAACGCCCGCCATGGCCGCTAAAAGCATAGATAGTATAGTTTTTTTCATTTTAAAATGATTATATAAATTACAAGATTGTAAGAGACCATCAAAAAAAATCCACACCAAAACCCCATCAAAAAGCCCTTCCCTTCAGGGGAGGGTTTGGGAGAGGCTTCTTATTTAGAGTAGATTTTCTCTCATGTCAATGTATATTAAAATCGTCATTAGTCGTTTGTAGGCATAAAGATACAAAATAAAGTGCAAAGCACAGCAACCCACCACCAAAAAAAACACCTACCCCACCCCAATTCCCCCATAAAACCACAAACCCACGAATCAAAAAACCGAATCATAACAATGAAAAATCCCCTGCGTGGTGGGTGCCACACAGGGGGAGATATTTGATAAGATGGTTAGGTGGATTTTATCATCGCCCTAACTTCTACATTCGTTTTTAGTTACCTGCCAAGATAATGTTAATCAGAGCGGTAACGTCGGACACGTTCACTACGCCGTCGGCGTTGATATCGCAAGCATCGTCAGAGTAAGTTGAAGTGCCGAGAATCTTGTTGATAAGAGCAGTAACGTCAGATACGTTAACCACACCGTCGGCATTGATATCGCCCTTAGTGTCTGGTTGTTCTGAACCACCCACATTTTTACCCATTTTATACACGCCCATGCCGTTGTAAGCCTTAAAGGTGAAAATAGTGGCTACATCCTCGCCATTTTCCTTATCCACATCCACATTGAGGCAGTGAATACGCAATCCGGTGTCGCTAACCTTACCGAGACTGTCGGCAGGAATTTGCCAGTATTTCTTCATACCACCCAGCGACATGCCTTCACCCAGTTCCACGATATTGGCTTGGCAACCGTGGCCATTGCCATCATAAGCAGCAATCACATAGGTGAACATATTCTTGCCGTCGATAGTAAATTCAGCCATACCGTTGGCGGTGAGTTGTGGTTGGAGTTCGTGTGGCACTTCTTCAAAAGTGTCAATCACCGAGCCACTCACATCGTAAAGCACAGGGGCAGAGTCGAAGCAGTCGATATAGAATAGTTCGCCAGAATAGCGATCTTCATCAGTAGTGCCGAGAACCATCTTCACAACTGGTGCGAGGCTAAAACCGGTTTTTGTCTCGGGATAGAAAGCGGTAAATTCGATAGAGTTGTCGCCATCAAATCCACCTTCAAATTCCTCAGCACCCTGGCTGGCGTGCCAACGATAGCAGGTGGAACTACCGACATCACCGGTGTTGTTGCCGATGGTCATCACATTACATTCGGCTTTTTCTCGAGTGATGTCGCCAATCACGTCGAGGTAGTCGGTGCGCTCCAGTTTATCGCCCTTTGGCAAGCGAAAGACAAGCGTCATTGCACCCGTTTGGGTATCTACTATGTAAATAGGAATTTCGGTAGCCACATTGCTGGTCATCGGAGCCACCCAAACGTGGTCAAAGTTGTCGCGACCAATACTTGCCACACCCAAGAAAGCGGTGTAAGGCGTGCCGTTGAGCGTAAGGTCGAGGTCGGGAAGTGGAGAACCGTCGGCAACCTTAAAGCGGTGAATCACCGATTGTGAAAGTGTATCATTGCCCACCACCACTGCTTTTTCCTCACTGCGCGCCACATAAATGATACCCTCACTCATCACAGCAGTGCGGGCACGCGTATTACAAGCCGCATCGCGAATGAATGTGGTGGTGTGAACACGGTCGTAAATCCACTGATTCACTAAATTGTAGCCATTTACAGGCTCATACTTTTGCCCATCTGTAACAGCAAATGAGGCAATGGCTGATAGCATAGCCATCATCACCAAAAGTAGATTCTTTTTCATGTCAATGTGTATTAAAATTGTTATCAGTTTTTTATCGGCATAAAGGTACAAAAAAAATTAAAAGCATAGTTACACACCACAAAAAAAATTCCACCCCACCAAAAAAAACACGAACCAAAATAATGGAAAATCCCGGAGGGATTTGATGTGTGTAGGCAGGTATGCAGCGAAGGTTATGCGAAATGAGCAAAGCGAAATGGAGCAAAACCGAAGCGAAATGCCTGCAAATATCGCATAACAAACACGCATCCCAGCGGGATGCGATTTCAACACCAAAGGGCTATTTGATGTTGTCGCATTCCGCTGGAATGCATAATTCTGACATATCTATTGCAGGCATTTCGAAAAGATTCCATTTCGCTTCGCTCCATTGCATCTTTTCTGCATACCTGCCTACACACATCAAATTCCTAACGGAATTTCTCATTCCTCGTTATGCTATGGGGCAAAAAAAATCCCCCTGCGTGGTGGGTGCCACACAGGGGGAGATATTTGATAGATGGTTAGGTGGATTTTATCACCGCACCTAACTTCTAAATTCTTTTTTAGTTACCTGCCAAGATAATGTTAATCAGAGCGGTAACGTCGGATACGTTCACTACGCCGTCGGCGTTGATGTCGCAAGTAGCGTCTGCGTAAGTTGCAGTGCCGAGAATCTTGTTGATAAGAGCAGTAACGTCAGATACGTTAACCACGCCGTCAGCGTTGATGTCGCCCTTAGTGCCTGGTTCTTCACCACCACCTACGTTCTTACCAATTTGGTAAACAGCCATACCGTTGAAGCTCTTGAAGTCGAAGAGAGTAACAACGTCTTGAGCGTCGTTGTATTCTACGTTGAAGCAGTGTACGCGGTTACCACCGTCAGAAGTTTGACCGAGGCTGTCGGCAGGAATTTGCCAGTACTTAGTCATACCACCGAGTGACATACCTTCACCGAGCTCTACGATGTTAGCTTGGCAACCGTGGCCAGTACCAGAGTATTGAGCGATTGAGTAAACCATGAAGTTACGGTTGTCGAGAGTGAATTCAGCCACACCGTTAGTACCAGCTTCTGGATAGAGAGCCTTGTCAACTGCTTCGAAGCTGTCGATGATGCTACCAGTCACGTCGTAGAGAGCTGGAACAGAGTTGAAACCGTCGATGTAGAAAAGTTCACCAGCGTAAGGAGTTTCGCTTGCTGGGTCATAACACATCTTCACAACTGGTGCGTAGCTCCAGTTAGTCACAGTTTCAGGGAAGAAAGCAGTGATTTCGAGAGAGAGGTCACCTTCGAAGCCGCCTTCAAATTCTTCAGCGCCTTGGTCTGCGTGCCAGCGGTAGATAGTAGCCACCTGAGTACCAGCGTTCATGATGTTACATTCAGCTTTTTCGCGAGTGATGTCACCAATCACATCGTAGTAGTCGGTACGAGCAATCTTGTCACCCTTGCTGAGGGTAGTAACGAGAGTGAGTTCACCAGTTTCTACATTGAGTGTGTAAACAGGAATATCAGCAGCCTTTTCGCCAGTGTAAGGGATTACCCAAACGTGACCGAAGTTGTCGCGGCCAATGCTATTCACACCCAAGAATACGCCGTAAGGCTTGCCATTGAGAGTTACATCGAGTGCTGGAAGTTCGGCACCAGTCTTAGCATCGAGACGATAGATTACTGATTGAGGCACGGTGTCGCCAGGAGCCACAACAGCAGCCTTAACTTCTGAGCGAGCAATGTAGATAACACCATTATTCATCACTGCTGTACGTGCACGAGTGTTGCAATATTCAGCCTTAGGGAACACAGTTGGAGTGTGGAAACGGTCAAGGATCCAGTTGTTCACAATTTTGATGCCGTTCACTGGTTCATAAGTCTGACCATCAGTGACTGCAAATGCAGACGCAAATGCCACGAGAGCAAGCGCTGCAGTAAGTAAAAATTTCTTCATTTTTTAAAATAGGTTATTAAAATTATTAATTAGTTTTAGAATAGTCGAACTATACTCTCTACAAAGTAACTACTTTTTCCGCAAATAACCAAATTTTCACCTCAGAAACTTCTAAAAGGAGTCAACAAGTCAACAGGTCTACAAGTCAACAGGTCTACAAGTCAACAAGTCTACAAGTCAACAGGTCTACAAGTCAACAGGTCAACAAGTCAACAGGTCAACGAGTTTTGGGGTCTGTTAGGGTCTGTCATGGGTCCGAAGGGTCTGCTTGGGGTCCGACAAGCAAAACACCTATTTAATCCATTAAATCCTATTTCCACCCTATTTTATTTTTTAGGTGATAATTGGATTTCAATGGATTAAATAGGTGTAAAATTTTTCACATACCCATTCCCACCCCCATTTGCCCTTCCTTTAAGGGAGGGTTGGGAGGGTCTCGGTCTTGGTCTTTTTTACTTCACCACTTTGCCTGTGGTGCCGTCGGCGCGGCGCACCACGTAGATGCCCTTGGT
>OIYY01001247.1_pt1 | contig 14069 bp, 16 predicted proteins | sample 1588341 | NCBI WGS metagenome assembly OIYY01 (sample SAMN03283287) | human gut metagenome | biome: human-associated habitat; material: feces | host: Homo sapiens | place: Peru | collected 2012 | reverse complement strand
GTCTCTTCGACATTTTGAAATTTAATGTTTTAAGTAAACTGTTCAGTTGAGCAACCAAAGTTATCAGCTCATTAATATCATTTTTATATCGAGTATCAAATATCCCCCAAATAGCACTATCACTACTATTTATATCTTGGCATAACTTGGTAGATTCAAACAGCGAACAAACCTGCGTAACCAGACTCCTATATAATTTAGCGTATAAGATACGTTTGTTTGCGTCCGTCCAATCTTGCATCACCCTTATATCAACATATATTACTGAGCAATAGGCATAAAGTGATTTTTTGATTATATTTTCCGAATCATCAGGAAGTGCATTTTGCTCTGTAACAGTAGTCACATCACCATCCAGAATAAGCTCCATTTCTCTTAACGATTCTTCAAAAGAATAAACTTTATATGTTGGTTTCATGAATCTTAGAAATTATATTTTTCCATCCTCTATAGAATATACTCCTTGCCTTTCATTTTATCCAATAGTATTAATGAAAGACACACCATTTTGATTCTCTATAATTTTTGCAGCTTTTGTACTACTTATAGTAATCATTGTAGAATGATGAATGCTCAATACCTTATCTTGTAACTCAGCATCATCCTCTAATGTTGAAATATTTAATCCAAGGTTTCGAAGATAATCTATATGAAGATGGCGGCTATGAGACTTGTGTACCTAACTATTGAAATTATTGTTTATATGCATCATATGCAGTCTTATACATTAACTCACTTTCATTTTTATACTGCTCTTTACGTTCTTGTAGAGAAGTGAGCAATTCATATACATGCTTATAAATAATCTGGTGAGCTTTATTTGGAAGTAGCGCCTCATTGTAGGCATCCATTTGGAAATCATCATCATTCATGACAGCATTTGCTAGACGCCATAAGTCTTCATTAGCCATTTTATCTATTGTTACATAAGTTCCATCTTTATAGAACATTCCAACATTGTGCTCAATTTTTAAGTAATTCATATCCTTGCTTTCTATTATTGTAAGCTGTTTCACCAGCTTCCAAACTATTCATTGTAATTTTGTAATTTTCTATACTATCACCTGAAGGTGTCCTTAAAAGTTTGCTTTCTGGCCTTCCCTCATATACATTATAGACAACTTCGCCATGCTCAGTGTTTTTTTCTGTATATATGATATAATCGGGGTTGATAGGACCTCCTATAGTACTATTATGCGTGGACACAATGACAGGCATATTCATTGACATCTCTTTTATCAAAGTGTTCACTTCATCTTTCAAGAAAATATTGTCAAACGAAGATTCTGGTTCATCGATAATCAAGATGTCATACATCATTGCATCTTTCACTTTCGACAAAAAATTAAATTCTGTACGCTCACCACCAGAAACAACAGTTCCCAATGAATTCAAAATCTTATATTCAACCTTTACAAAGTACTTATAGAAAGATGTACTTTCAACAGCAGTATCCTTCAACTTTTGAATAAAATCAAAAGGGGAGTCATAATACCTGAAAGCCTCTACTAAAGACACTTGAGAGCCTTGTTTCATATCAGTAGCATTATGATATGGACGAGTTGTAGTAGAAATCCGAAAATGTCCTACATCACGATAATTTATTTGTCTGCTAGTTTTCAACTCATGTACAACTTTATTGAATTTAACTCGTTTACGTTCATTTATCAATATACCATAAAGATCTAAATCAGGAATACGAGTTGCAGTTGACTGCATCTGCAAATTAGTCTTAATCGTGTTCAAGGTTGCATTTATATCCTGTAGCAGTTTATTACTCAGATTGAGAGAACGATACTTTTCAACCAATTTACAAAACAGCCCTTTCAACATTTTCTTGTCTAAAAAGGACTCGACTACCTTTTTATACTTTTCATTCTTTATGAGCAGTTCTACTGAGTCTATTAAACTTTTCAGTTCATCTGTTTCAAAGAGTCTATAAGTAGAAGTATTAAACATCTGGGTCTTTGAATAGACATCATTAAGATGTTGCTCATTAGCAAATTTAACAAGAGCCTTCATATATTGGTCTAGCATATACATATCAGCTTCTTTCGTCGGAACTTGGCTAATATTGTCAACAACACCCTTGAATGGCTGCAAATAATCAGACGCTATCTTACTCTGCTTTATCTTGTCTTCCTGATCAAATTGTTCTATTGAATTGGGGTCTTTAGTATTCAATAATGAGAATTGACGAATATAAAGAGCTTTATCTCCAAAATGTTTGCTTATACGATTTAGTGTATGAGTCTTGCCAGAAGAACGCTTTCCTAAAATGATGTTTAAACCTGTGGACAGGCATAATCCCGAAGTTGACCATTGGAAGAGATTGTGTCCATCAGTAGGAGCCAAGCCAACTTTAGTTTTGTCTCTCAGGCATAATTTGAGACTATTGACTGTAACATCATTGATGTCTATGTATGTTTGACGATTAGGATATACTTCACCATACTGCAACGTCTCCACACGAAAATCGCTAAATAAAACCGGCACCAAAGAATGTGGGTTCTTAAGTGCAGACGCAAACTTTTTGACGCTACATACTTCACCTGCAAAAATATTTGCGCCAAACTTTGATATTGTTTCATTTGGAAGTTTTGGTTCTTTATCGTAATGAGGTATAACTAAATAATCATCAAAACAATGAAACAGAGCCTGTACTTGGTCAAATGAAATAGTATCATCTTGACTCTTAACTAATGGAGCTATCTGATTACAAATCGCCTCAAAAGCGTCAAGAGATTGCTTATCGGAATCTGCTATAAACAAAGCATGTCCTCCATCGATGTCAATCTCTATACCAGGAAGCACTATCGTATTAGTCAATTTAACGCATATCTGCTCATATTGATTACGGTCAAATACGTTATGATTTGTTATCGCAACCACATCAATCCTTTGAGACTGAACGTAATCTTCCAAGACATTTATATCAAACGTGAAAGAGCGATCCTTTACTGTTGATATTGTATGAATATGTAAATCTACTTTCTTCATAAATTACATGTATTATCATTTGGTCTCAATGTGGATTCGAACCACAACCTTCCCCTTCAGCATAAAAGCTATTTATCCTGAAGGGGGACGAACTACCATTATTCTATTGAGATTAATATATCATCAACGCTTGCATCAGACAATCTTATCCCATATTTATCACTAATGACATTCTTGATATAAGAAGCTTGCCGTGTTTTATTACTTCTAAACTTTTTCAGTTTTGGGAACAAGCTGGAATTATGTTCTGAGAACTTTCCCCAATCTATTTTAGATTCCAAACTCTTTGTCAACTTATCGGCAATACTTTTTATATTTGCCGTACACAAGATAAAATCATCAAATGTAAAGTTGTTCATATCATGAGGTGCTGAAAGTCTTGGATATCGTGAATGAACTTCAGTAATATTTAGAGAACTGAAAACTGCCGCTATATCCGGTTCTCTTTTGAGACTATCATGGGCTAATGAATTTCTAACTAAGCGATAGTAATCATAAAGGGATGCAGAAAAGTCTTCTAATGAAATTGAAAAAGATTCTCCAACCAAGTAATCTAATATGGATTGTAATTTTGTATTATGACGAGAAAGAGGTATATTTTTATCAAACAAAGTATGAAAATCAATCCTAAAATCATCAAGAAATCTATCGAATGAAGAATTTGGAAGTATTAAATAGTATTTATATTTGAAGACTCATAATTCTCCAATGTCAAATTATTCAGACTGATGTTTTCTTTCATTGCTTCAGAAGACAAGAATTCTGGGAAAGTCAACTCATGCTGCGATTCAAATGAAGTTTTGAACATACGAGTAGTAAGCTCTATATATTCCACCAAAGCATCATATTCGCCTAATACTTGCCACAATCTTCTCATACTTGGAAGATTAAATGTTGAATGTCTAACTATAGTTCTATCCATTACGCATAAATACCTACAATAACTGCAGAAACCAATAAAGTCATCACTACTCAGCATATTCTTAAACAGATAACTATGACTATCCAGTAGCTTATTTACTAAACTCTTTAATTCTCTACTCAATGAACAGACAAGCAGCTAGCCGTGCTTCTCGGCTACGATATAACCATCCAAGCCTTGAACTACTACCTTACCATCATAGTCCATCCGAATATACTCTTACCTAAAATTGTACTTTTTCAGATACACTTCTACCATAAGACTAAATTCACGGTCTGGGCTAGCCCAGGCTCTTATCTCGTTTTTTTCACTATCAGTAAGTGAAACCCGGCCTTCAGTCTCGCGAGTCATGTTCTTAGAAAGAATGAAATCAGCTAGCATTCGGAGGCAATGGCACCTTTTCTGTATTAAAGCCCCATTATTCAGTTTAAACTTCCTGATTGTATCCAAGCCCTTCTTAGAGCCATTATTTGCTTGGATTAACTCATTATCAAAAGTTATGTGAGCCTGAATTTCAGCATCACTATCCTTACATGGATCCAAAACATCAGCTATAGGAATATCATTGTTATCAGGACGACCTTGATTACATTCCGGAGATGAGAGATAGAGATTACTCCATTCAAATGCTTTAGTTTTGTCTAATGCTACCTCCATCAAATGATCGACATTCTTTGGTTTGGCTATCAAACGTTCCTCACTATAAAAGCATTTGTTGTAGGACATATTATTCAATGCTGCCAAAATATCTTTATGGCCATATTTACTGGAATCCGGTCTATTTTTACCACTAGCTAAAAAATCAGCTAACCATTGGGCTTTCTTCTTAGTTAGTATTCCAGGCTCTGCCAATCTATCAATATGTCTCATATCTGCTTAAGCTAACATACTAGACAAATCCAAAAAGCCGAAATAAGATGAGTTTAACTCTAACAGCTTCTTTTCGATCTTATTCTGCTCTTCCTTATTCCCTTCTTCTGCTGCATTCTTTCTCTTTCTTAGCAAGTCTGCTATTTGAGTACCGAATGGTCCTACTTCTCCAAAAACCGCACCACTTAAGACTTCGTCTACAGGAAGGTTAGAATAGCTTTCAGTCACATCAAGTATCTCAGAATGATCAGTCCTTGAAACACAAACAAACACCTTCGAATTATCAACGGCGGTAACCACAAATGGTGAATGAGTAGTTACTATTAACTGAAGATTAGGAAAATACTTTTGGATTAAACCTATGATTTTACGTTGCCATTTAGGATGCAAATGATTCTCTATTTCATCTATAAGCAAAACTCCATGAAGACGATTCACCTGTTCGATAGGTATATGCAATCTTTGACTGACAATATACATACGATAAAGTGTGCTGACAAAGTGATTGAAGAGTAACAAATTACCCATACTCAACTTATCTAAAGGCAATTCCTTGCCTCTAACCTCAACCATAGGCATCATTGACTTCCTTGCCACATAGAGAAAACGACCATCGGCTAAGCAGTCAGAAAGCATAGAAGAAAGCAAATCATAAAGATATTGCCCCTCATGTTTTTCTTCTTCTTTATCGCTACCACGAAGATAATCCAGATTGCAGATAAATTGATTCACTTTCGAGTTTGCAAAAGTCTTCAGGAAAGGACTATTCATCTGGGCTTGCAGATTAATCGTTGAGAGATTAGAGATTTTGAAGCTTCCTGTATCTAGATCAGGACTCCAATAATCTACAATCCAATCAACCTTTTCTGCTGCTTCTTCATCTGTAATGATTGTATTTAAACGTCTATCATTTGTGTTAACACCCAAAGCTTTATATCGAGTAAAAGACTCAGACACAACATTCTTCTGAATAGATTTCTCAAGATAGTCTAGACTTATTTTGAAGTCGTTATGATCAGCTATAATATCACGTTCCAGCTTGGTTGTTCCACTCAAGATTGTTCTTATTGCATCCAAGATTACAGATTTACCTGTTCCATTTTCACCTGTGATTATAACAACAGGTAAAGGCAAGTCTGGATCTTTCTTCAAAGCTTCAACCTGTTCCTCTGCCAACAGTTCCATTTCACTATCTTGAAAAGGACCTATATTGTGTAGATATAATTTTGTTAATCTCATAATAATATTGTTTTAGCCAACTATATTTCCATACATCCCCTGAACCGCCTTTAATAAAGGCAACTTAAAATATTTTGCGGGATGGGATCGCCAGATATTTTTCTATCATCTAGAGTTTATTTTTGAAGATACTCTTCTTGATTAATATATTGAGTGAAACATTCTATTAAATAAGAACAATATCTACTTATAGAATCATACAACTCTTCTAAATCAGAAGAACTTTTCAAAGAACCAATTTGTGAGGCACATTCCCTTCCATGTGCGACTGCCATTCTTCCATTAGCTAAATCTAATAAAGTTTGCTTAACTGACATATGCTCTGGTTCAAACATTGGTGCCTTGAGGCCAAATGTTTTCCAAACCCTATCAAGTTGTTGCTCTTTAATATTTCCATTTGAAGAAGGAAATAAAGTAGACTCAATCTGTTCAATTACCTTATCTTTTGTAAGTTCCTTAAACAATTTATATCTATTTTCCCATTTTTTATTAGTACCAGCTGTTTCTATCCTCTTACAAGCAGAATCATATATAAGTCCCCATAAGGAAGGTAAAACTTGATACAGGTTCAAAGTCTTATCATTTAAGATTTCTATTGTCCTTGAGACACAATGTGTTATAGTAAACTCCAATGCTCCATACAATAGAACATATACAACGCCTTTTAATACAGAATCGGTTGTTGCTTGCTCCTCATCAAATTTGTCATCAGAGCATAAATCCATCAATCTTTTTGCTTCCAACAACCTTTTTGTCGAGTTTAAAGATACTTCCGTAAACATAGCAATTATCTACAAAATCTATCTTTGGCATATTTTATACGCCTCTCTAACATCGGAGATGAATTTGTTGCACCAGTAACTAATTTATTAAATTCTTCATCAGCAACCCAGAAATAAAAATCATCAAGATTAAGATTCGTTTTTCCACTTTTAATTGCCTCAGCTGCTCCAACCGTTATGGCTTCCCAAAATACAGTTGAAGACTGTCTGCGATTTGTAGCTTTAACGATACCATGTTCTAATCTTGACAGTTGTTCGAAAACCTTATTAAAGATTGATTCGTATTCAATCTCATCAAATTTATTTAAGTGATCATTCATGAAGTCATTCAAAAAGTCCTTAACATTATGTACAAACTTATCTCTACCATAAAGGTAAGCAAAGAAACGAAGGACAAGTTCTTCATAAGTTCCATCCTCTAATGCAGATTTTGGTTTAGAAGTCAAACTTCTTAATCGAGGATCTTCAGAAAGCCTACAAATGAAATCATTAAATCTCCCCCTATAAACACAATTTCTAATTTCTTGATCAGATAGTTTGATGCCACCAGTATTAAGACGTTCAAACAAATCAAAACGGACTTGCGCATCACTTTTATCGCTTAACGTCACTATTTTCAAAGGCTTCAACAAAAAATCCAATCTTAATGTCGGTACCATATCTGACATGGTCATACCATTCATCATACTCAATTTATCTAACTCTGTAAGTTTCAGATAATCAAGTTTTCCTATTATTTTTCTTGCTTCAGAATTCAAATCTGCAGCAAATCGAATGATTGTACTAATTCTCTGTAATCCATCAATAACCTCCCACGTGGCATCCGAATTAGTTGCCATATATAATGAAGGTACAGGAATTCCTAAGAATATAGATTCTATAAGTTTTGACTGACGCTGATCATCCCATCTAAACTTACGCTGATAATTTGGTGAGACATTAACTATCCCATCATTAACCATTGATATAAGTTCTTTAACAGATATATCATAGGTTTTAAAATCAACTTTACGTTTTTGTTCACTTAACTGAACAGAAATATCTACCATAATTGTACTTGTATATCACCAACATAGCATCCCCACTATTTTACAAGCAGCCACGCATATCAGTTCCTTTTACATAAATATCAAATAGAGAATATGAATTGCAGACATCAAAGTTCCTTTCCTCCGAAGAATTGACCTAAGGCGGACATCATACGGAGTTGCTTGGCTGATGGAGCTTTAACGCCTTTGTTTGCCATATCCAAATAGAAGTTGAGACTGGTGGATAAGGCTTTGGTTAACTCTGATGGCATCAGCATATGCCATTCCTGGCTTTCCTTATCCTCATAGGTTGCTACCAAGTATAGCTTCTGAAGCTTGTACTGGGTCTTGCGCATCTTGCGCACCACGTAGGTGTTGGCATCGCCTTTTACAAACTCATCTACCATCTGGAGTTCCTGCTTGTTCAAACGGCTCAAGATTTCTATTGGATTATCCAACATCTCCTGGGCTATTCGCCTAGCAGTCTCATTTTTCTTCAAATTGGGACTGACGTATAGGTCGAGCTTGTCACATGCTTTCAGCATATTGACTTTCGTTGTGCTATTGAGTAGCTGAACCAAGCGGATGCTATCAGCCGTGAAGTTCTTATTTGGAATTATAATCATAACATTATAATGTTTCTTGTCCCCATACAGCATCGTCTTTATGATAGACGAGGGTGCGGGAGCTGCCTAAAAAGAAGGTTGCTCCTGGCTTTATTGAGAAATAAGATTTCATGATTTTGTATTTTGTTCCTCATTGCAGTATCGCTCTGCACTTATCGCCACTCGAATGAGGAATATTGTTTTTATTCTACTTTTGAGAGGATTACCTCTGGGGAGGTGCCCATCAGGGTTATGGCAGAAATCTTATGACCGCCATTGGCGTTTAAGGAATGACCACAATGATAGAGGCTATCATCTATAATAAGCCAGCGATCATGAGACTCGTTACTCCATTTTCTAATATCTATATGATTATCGGGGAATAGGCGGTCATGCTCATCCATGAGTCGTTGCATTCCTTGACCTACACCCACAGTATAAACTGTTGCTGTTACTTCTGGTTTACGAACATCTAATACACTTAGGGTTAGCGATGAAACATAGCCATCTATGATGATTACTCGATGATTGGCAGAACGAACAAGGTTCTCCAAAGCAACTCTTGCTATATAGAAATCACCTTCGAAGAAGACCATTTCTGCTGGAGGAGTGGAAGTTCAAATAAAGAAGTCGAGCTGCTGTTGCTGCTTGGCTTGGACGTCCTCAATATGAGTCATACGCTTATCCATATTCTCCTGTAGGGCAATCAAATGACGATTCACGGAATAACCTTGGAGAAGGTATTGCTTTATAACAGCATTCGCCCACTGACGGAAACGGGTTCCTATTGGACTCTTTACTCTATAGCCTACAGAGATTATAACATCCAAATTATAGATTTTAGTACGATATCTTTTGCCGTCTGCGGCAGTATGTAAGGATTTCTTACATAATGATTTTTCGTCTAACTCTTTCTCTTTAAAGATGTTACGAATATGCATAGTTATATTGTTACGAGTTGTACGAAACAACTCTGTCATCTGTGCTTGGGTAAGCCAAACTGTATCTTGATCCAGTTTCACCTCCAACCTAATGCTATCATCTGGTTGATAGAGTACTATCTGTGAATCATCAGCCACAGGCTGTATATTATTGTCATTTGCCATAATCATACATTTTTATTGCTAACATAGCGACAAAAGTACGATTAAATTTCGTTATCACCAAGGATTTAAGTGAATATCTTCACTAAATAACTATTTTATTTTAATAATCTCTTTGTTCCACCTGTGCGGTCTGTTTTTTTCCACAGATTTTATTAGAGTAGAATAGTCAAAAGACCATATACTCTATTCTATTTTCTGTAAGAAAGCCTTGGGAATATATCCTGTCGTAACAGCACACAGCCCCTTGATACTCACATAAAGCTTATGATCTTTTTTGATGCGGACGACATAGCCTTCCGCTCCTTTCAAAGGACCTTCTATGACTCGGAACTTGTCGCCTTTGGTAAACTTCGGATTATACTCATCGTAAAAATCCAGTCCTTCAACACCAGAAGTTGCGACTATATTGAAGATTTTCACTTCACGTTCTGAAATTTTTGAAGGTTCTTTCAAGTTCTCAGAATTCTTTCCACGATAGAGCATCACTTTATTGAGAAATTTGCGTTCAATCTCTTCGGCTTCTATTCTCGTAGAACGAAAAAGAATGAGAGATGGCATAATGGGAACTTCCTTCACCAGTCTTTTTTTCTTATTCTCGTCCCAATATTCTTGTTTCACATCATAAATGTGTTCTATCTCATTGGTAACGAAATAAGCTTTGATAGGCTTTCCTTTTCCAAAAAATATCTTGAATGCGTACCAACTCTTCTCGTTGTCTGGTTGTAACATTGTTTATCTTTTCCGTTTCGGTCAGGATACAATTCTCATTCCCCCGTGTCGTGAATTCATGTTTCAAAACACTTGGCAAGAAAGGGTTGGTTAGTCTATTCCCGATACCGGAAACCTCTAATCACAGACGTACTCCTGACCCAAGAGCATGATAGTCTGCAACCCTTGGAATGATTAGCTATCCGATTCCTTTGTCTTAAAACCCTTCCCTAAATCACTCCCTTTCTTCTGAATCTCTACATAAGAGACACAGAATCTCGTTGCAAAAATACGAAAAAAGTTGGAAACTAGCAAATTATATATGTTAAAAATTTAATGTTCTTCTACGAAAATCAACAATTTTTCAGCAATCATTTTGATTATAATCTGATAAGTCGTTGATAGAACGAATATTTTCGATTTTTCTGTGCCTCTTATGTAAAGATTCAGAAAAATTGGTTCATTTTGGTTCATTTTAGTTCATTTTGCAAAAGCCCTCTTTTCATTCATTTTTACGGCTTATAGGACTGCCAGAATTTTAGCGTTGGCATCATTCACTTCTGAGCTTTTGATAGAGCGGAGATAGATTTGTGTGGTGATTTCGGAATGATGCCCCAATGCCTCGCTGATGACTGAGATTGGAATCTGGTTGTCTCTTACTGCCGTTGCCCAGGAATGGCAGACGACATAAAGGGTAAGCTTGCCCTTGATTCCTATCTTAACTCCTAACTTCCTGAGATGGTAGGAGATACGGGCTTCAGCATTGTGATACAGGCGTTTTTCATTTCGCTTTTTGTCAATAGTTTTACACTGGCTTTTATTCCCTTCATCAACAAGGAAGGGGAAGAGATAAGGTGAGGTGACGGTCTGCGCCTGAAACTTTTCCAATAATTCCTGCATCTCCTTCTCCCATCGGATGGTGAGGCGTTGACCTGTCTTGCTTCGGGTGTAATGAAGATACTTTCTTGTTTCTTGACATAATACGTATGTATTTTTGATGTTATAAAAAATGATAGGGACACCTCTATCTCTATCAAAGAAACAAAGATGCCCCTATATATAAAGGTATCAGAATCAAGTGCCGCAAAAGCACAAAGTAACGGACATTCTATCCATCATATCTCCAAGAGACAGTAAATCCATGAAATTAGCACATAAAAACGGGTACTCTATACCAAAATTAAAAAATCTTTTAATTTACTTGGCTATTTAGAGAAAAAAGCGTATTTTTGCTGCTGTAAATTGATGAATGTTTTTAAAAAAGGGTAAGTATGAATACATTAGCAATAAACGAACCTCAATTGTTGGTACTTGCCGAAGAAGACAAGGAGAAAGGCAGAGTTACCCATTGGAATTCTGTTGATGAAATGTTTGATACTATCTTAGGAGAATAATGTATAAACTTGAGAAATCCCCAATCTGTAAAGTTCAACAGATTGGGGATTTACATTTTCTGAAACTCCATTAAAACCAAATAAGACAATATCTCATGGGGGCAGTTTCAGTTTTGAAAACGGACATTAAGGGGGGGGGACTTCCACATTTCACAAGAGAAAAGAAAGGGGATTTGCGGCAAGCATTCCCCTATATATATAAAAGGTGTAAATTTGCAGGATATGAGCTTGAACTAAAATACAAACAAAAAACATCGTAAAAGTTTAAAGAATACTAAAAGATTCTCTTTCACTTGAAAATTCCTTTTAAAATGCCTATATTTGCAATGCCTTTAGAAATGACGGCAGACATAAAGAGGTAGCAACTACGCTTAGTTCGGACTGAGAATCTGGACAGTTCGCAGTACACAAGAATGACAGTTCCAGTTGTTTGCCCCAATATGTATACTAATATCCATCCCGCTTCTGTGGGATGGGTATCTCTATTTAGTTAATTTTGCAACCGAATTATCAACCCAGTCTGAGTAACATGGATTCATATTCTGGAATCATCATAGAAGAAAGTAGAAGGTCTGAGCAATTTTCAGACTTTACTCCCATACCTTGCAAAGGTTTCAACATTCTTTGCAAGGCAAAGCGCTATGGCAGATGGTGGGTACTCAAAGGATTGAAGGAGCCATATCGCCAAGACGAAAACTACAAGAACCTGCTGCACAAAGAGTTCGATATTCTCATATCCCTGCAGCATCCCAACATCGTATCAGCCTACAGCATGGAAGAAATACCGGAAATGGGTACCTGTATCGTAATGGAATGGATAGATGGTATCACGCTGGAACACTGGAGCGGTAGGAAGACTGAGGGAGAAGACATCTTCCTCCAGTTGCTTGATGCTGTGCATTACATCCACGCCAAGCAGATAGTACACAGAGACTTAAAACCTTCCAATATCATGATTACCCATAACGGCAATCATGTAAAACTCATCGATTTCGGACTTTCAGATACCGACGACTTTGCCATCCTCAAACAGCCTGCCGGCACACCGGGCTACATCTCACCAGAACAGATTGTATCCCAACAGGCAGACATCCGCAACGACATCTTCAGCATCGGTTGTATCCTGGAAAAGATACTTCCAAGCAAACCATATACTGCCATCATCAAACGATGTAAGGCTCCCATAACCCAGCGATATGCCAATGTTGACGAACTCAAAGCCGATTTCATGGCTCGCAGAAACAGCCATCCATCCGGTATCAAGCGTATCGTAATCGCAGCTTTGGCTTGTATCATCTTATTAGGTTTCATCAGTTACCCTTTACTGCATCAGCAGGAAAAGAGCATTAGCACAACTCCTGAGCATACCGAAGCCAAGAAGGATACAGTCATCCGCCAGCAAACCAAGAAGCCTGCCCCACTTACCGGCGGTCAGAATTCCCTGCAGCCAACAGCTACCGAGTCATCTTCTGCATCCCATTTACAAAGCGCCGAACTCATATCCAAGGGAAAGAAGACTATCGACAAGATGTGGAAGGAATCCGGCATAGACACCATCCGGTCTGTTGTGAAAAAGAGCGAGGCATACTTTCAGTTTGTAAATAAGAGTAATGAATTCATCACAACGACTTATCCACAGACATTCTCTAAGGACATAGACGGCAAGAAGGCAGATATCATCTATGAACTGTCCTCTTATACCACTGAGAGATATGTGAAGCCAACCCTGTCGAGTTTTCAATCTTCCAAATAATGCTCCACGATGATGCCGTTCTTCTTACCTATAGCGTAAGTAACCGGTTTATCAACTCCATGCTTCCAGGCATGAAGATAAGCAGGCTCATGATTGATAAAATGATGGCACTCAAAAGTATCATCTTTCGCCAATCTGGTATTTTCTGATGATACCACCTTGAAACTACCATTTCCCTGATACCTGATGATGCAGGTTCTGTCGGGCAGCCAGGAAAGTTTGAGCATCTGTCCCTCATAAAGATCATCGCATGAGATTTCCTTGCCGATAACCATCTGGCTCTGCCGTTCTCCCGTCCCTTGCGACAATCCGAACTCCTCAAAGTCTGCATAACCGAGAAAATTAGCCAGCACATTCTTGGTAAACTTACTGGCAGAAACCCCTTCGCTCACGTATCCCCAAAACCGTCGCAGCGTAGAGGCACTCACCCTTTGCTGGGTACGTTCCTCCACCTTTTCGCTCAACCAAGCGAAGTCGCGGGGCACAACCATCTTGCGCCCCACCATTTTTTCTATCATTTCACGTAATATCTGTTCCATGCTGCAAAGATACTGAAACAAATCCAACCCACACACAAAAAAGCCAATATTTCGACTAAAAACGCCCTATATTTTGAACTTGGAACGGAATGGAACGCTGAAAAAGCAGAAAAAACACCTATT
>OIYY01001244.1_pt1 | contig 14087 bp, 10 predicted proteins | sample 1588341 | NCBI WGS metagenome assembly OIYY01 (sample SAMN03283287) | human gut metagenome | biome: human-associated habitat; material: feces | host: Homo sapiens | place: Peru | collected 2012 | reverse complement strand
CCTTACTTCTGTTACCAGAAGTTAATTCTATAATCGGATGCAAAGGTAAGAGTTACAACTATTTTTACTAAAAACCTATACTTATAGTCGGCTCTTTTGTTTCTTTAACTCTACAATGTGCCTTTATCTTTGCGAAAAATTGTAAATTTGCACGATTGCTAAAGCAAGTGAATAGTAATAGATTATAAATAACAGATATGAAAAAAGTATTTGTAAGCGGATGTTATGACCTTCTTCACAGCGGACATGTGGAGTTCTTCCGTCAGGCTTCGCAGTATGGTGAGTTGTATGTCGGCATAGGTTCTGATTCCACTATCTTGGAGTATAAGCATCATAAAACTTTCTATCCGGAGCAGGAACGCCTGTTCATGGTAAAGTCTATCCGATACGTGAAAGATGCATTCATCAATGCCGGTTCGGGCATCATGGACTTTGTGCCGACGGTGGAGTTTCTGCATCCCGATGTGTTTGTAGTGAATGAAGATGGAAGCAGCGACACCAAGCGAAAGTTCTGCGAGGAGCATGGTATCGAGTATGTAGTGCTGGAGCGTACTCCAGCCGAGGGATTGACAGCCCGCTCGAGTACTGATATCAAGAATGGAACCTGCGCCTTGCCAACTCGTCTTGATCTGGCTGGTACATGGATTGATCAGCCTTACGTGAGTTGTTATGCTCCAGGCTGGGCCATCACCATGTCGTTGATTCCCACCTTTGAGGTGCGCGAGCGCTGTGGACTTTCCACTTCCACCCGAAACATGATCAAGAAAATATGGCCAGTGAAGTTGCCCGATATGGATCCTGAAATCTTGTCGAAGTTGGTCTTCTGTTTCGAGAACGACCCTGAGCGCAATGATGGCATCGTAAGTGGAGCACAGGATGCCATCGGAATCTGTATTCCTGGTTTGTGCCGTCATTACTACAACAACCGTTTCTGGCCCGAGAAGTTTGAGCGTTGCGATGATGAGTCGATACTTTCCTGGCTGGAGGAACATCTCTGCATGATAGCGATGGAGCCCCGTCGACCTGGCTGCTCTGTGGTCGAGGGTAAGGACATCACCGAGGTGAAGGTAAAGGCTTTGGCTCAGGCTGCCGATGACTGCTGGCAAGCCATTATGGCTAAGGATTATGAGGCTTTCGCCCGTGCCTACAAGGCTTCGTTTGATGCTCAGGTAAGTATGTTCCCTGCCATGATTCAGGGTTGTGTCCAAGGTTATATTGACAAGTATTCAACTCTACCTGATGTGAAGGCATGGAAGATGCCTGGAGCAGGTGGCGGTGGATATCTGGCCTTAGTGGTAGACGATGTGAAGAAATTTGCCGAGGCTCATCCTGAGACCATCACACTGACGATAAGAAGAAAGTAACGTGACGATGAAGAAGATTGTTCCCGGGCAGTATCTGCTGCCCTTCGTGCTCATAGCATCGCTGTTTTTCTTTTGGGGCTTTGCTCATAGCATCCTCGATATTCTGAACAAGCATTATCAGGATGCCCTCGTCATATCCAAGACTCGTTCAGCCCTGGTGCAGGCGATGGTGTATGGAGGCTATTTCATCATGGCCATACCTGCCGGAATCATTATCCGCAAGTGGGGCTATAAGGCCGGAGTGCTTACAGGACTGGTGCTTTATGGCATTGGTGCCTTGCTCTTCATTCCGGGCGAGATGATTATGTCGTTCAACTTCTTCCTGGTCTGCTTGTTTGTGATAGGCTGCGGACTTACCTGTCTGGAAACAGCATCCAATCCTTATATTGCCGTCCTTGGCGATGAGGAGACCTCTGCCTCAAGGCTCAACCTGGCTCAGTCGCTCAATGGATTGGGCTGGATAGTCGGTCCTTTGGTAGGAGGACTTCTTGTCTTCCGTGGAGCTGATGGCAACAGTGGCTCGGTGGCTTTGCCTTACACCATTATAGGCATTGCTGTGCTGCTTATTGCGATTGTGATAGGTCGTGTGAAGTTGCCTGAGATAAAAGAGGAGAAACAGATTGCCGAGGCTGCTTCGGGTGTATCGTTGTGGCATTCCCGCACCTTTGTCTTCGGTTTGACAGCCATCTTCTTCTATGTGGCTGCCCAGACGGGTATCAACAGTTTCTTTATCAATTATGTCACCGAGAGTATTCCTTCTGTTTCGGCTCGAGATGCTGCCTTGATGCTGTCGTTTGGCGGTATGGGCTTCTTCTTTGTTGGTCGATTGTTGGGCAGTTGGGGCATGAACTATGTCAAGGCAGGCATCTTGCTGTTGATCTGTGCCTTGGGCGCCTCAGTCTGTATGCTGGTGGTTATCTTAGGTGCTGGTATGCTGGCTGTAGTGGCTTTGGTGTTGACCTATCTTTGCGAGTCCATCATGTTTCCCACTATCTTTGCCTTAGCATTGCGAGGGCTTGACGCCGGCAGTACGAAGCGTGGCTCTTCTTATCTCATCATGGGAATCGTGGGTGGAGCTATTGCTCCTGTACTGATGGGTGCTCTTGGCGAAACCGACATGGCTGTTGGCTTCATTGTACCTTTGGTTTGCTTTGTCGTTATTGCTGCCTTTGCCCTTCATGTGTCAAAGGCAAAGAAACTGGAGTAATGTAAGTAAGTCAGTTTACTGAAATAAAAAAGAACCGTACTTTGTGTCCTTTTAACACTAAGTACGGTTCTTTCTATAATAAAGGTATTACTCTTATCTTGTCGTTACTTCGTGCTGCAGTTGCCTTTGACTGCCTCTGCTTTCTTGCTACAGCCTCCGGCTTTCTTCTCGCCGTCCTTCTTGCAGCAGTTGCCTTTGACTGCCTCAGCTTTCTCGCTGCAACTGCCTTCTTTCTTTTCGCCGTTCTTCTTGCAGCAACTGCCTTCTTTCTTTTCACCGTTCTTCTTGCAGCAGTTGCCTTTAGTAGCATCAGCTTTCTTGCTGCAGCCACTACAGCCTTTTTTCTTGGCTTCGCCAGTTACAACAGTTGCCTCGTAGCCAATCTTGGCAAAGCCCTTGGCGATGTTCTCTGGAGTAGTCTTGTCGGCATCATATTCGATAGTTACTTTCTGGTCGGGCACGCTGGTGGTAATCTGTTTGATTCCCTTCTCAAAGCGCAGGTTGCCCTTGATCTTGTTCTCGCAGTTCTCACAGTGCATCTGTGGAAGAGTGGTGAACACTACTGTCTTAATGTCTTTTGCAAACATGCTGATGGCAAATACCAGCATAGCAGTTACTGTCATAATCTTTTTCATAATTTTTCCTTTCTTTTATGATTAAAATCTTTAATTAATAATGAATATTTCTTGTTTTTACTTATCCCGAAGCGAGAACTCTGTCGGTAAAGCACCTTTTGATTAGAGTCTTCCGAAGTTTACACGGATACCGATATAGCCCATAGCTCCATTGATAGGACCCCATACCATATTGGTGTCAAACTGGCTGCCCCAAGGATTCATGGCATCTACTACAGGGTGCTTTTGCTTGAAACCTGTCAGGTTTTCGCCTCCAATATAGATGGAGAAGTGGCGGAACCAACGAGTGATTTGTGCACTTAGCAAGGTGTAAGCCTTGAAGTTCTGATCCCATGAAGGCTCACCGTTGGCAAGGGTATAGGCTTGTGGCATTCTTCCTCCGCCATTGAGCTGCAAGGTGGCATCAAACTGCCAAAGACCGAGCGGAGTCTTGTAGGAGGCAGAAACCAGACCTTTGTACTTGCTGAGCAAAGGCTTGTCCATACGTATGCCGTCATAGGTTTCCTTGACATAGTTGCGGCGATAGGCTGCTGTAAGGGTCATGCCTTTGAAGATGGGGTAGGTGGCGTCTATCTGGAACACGTGTGAATAGCTCTTGCCATCCAGATTGGTGATGCGTACTTCGTGTACGTTGCTGTCGAAGTTGATGACAGCCTGGTTCTGAAATTTGGTGTAATAATACTCAGCATTGAGCTTGAGTGTCTGTCCAAACAGCGGTATGTTCATCTGACTGCTGATGCCATAGTTCCAAGCTTCCTCCTGTTTCAGGTTGTCGTCGATGACGAGTCTTCTGCTGCTTGCCAGGAGATAGTTGTTTTCGGCAAGAGCATGTACTGAGCGATAGCCTTTGCCGGCAGAAAGGCGGAAGCCTATGATGTCGTTGGCCTGCCATTTCACATGGAAACGTGGTGTGACGAAGTTGCCGTACAGATTGCTGTGGTCGGCACGGATTCCTGCCATCACGATGAGTTTGTTGTTGAGATTATAGGTGTATTGGGCATAGATGCCCGGAACGGTTTCCTTCTCATTGTCGCGTGTCTTGGCTTGAGTCTGGTCATCGGTGAGACGATATTGCTGTCCTAAGTAATCGTGGTTGAGGCTCACACCTGTTGAGAGGTTGTGTTGCTTGTTGAAGTTGTGCTCAAACATGAGTGACGCATACAGGTTTTTCTCGTTCACGTAGTAGGTCTTATGTCCATAGAGGGCATCTTCCTGGTGCATGGATCCTGTAGTCATGAGGGCAATATTGGTGCCGTGCTCCTTATTGAGAATGAACGCGTGTTTCATGTAAGCCTCATACCGATTGGTCTTGATGTCTATGCCATAGAGTTCTTTGCCCTCCATGGCTTTTTTCATGTCGTCGTCCATCTCCTTAAGGGTCTGTCCTCCGCGACGATGTTCGCTGATGAGCGAGATGCCAGCACGCAGCATGTAGTGTTCCGACTTGAATATCCATCGGTTCTGCAAGTTGTATTGCAGAATGTTGGGCATATCCTTGAAGCCATCCATGTTCATATCGTAGGCTCCCCATCTGTTCTCATAGTGTGTAAGCAACTCGGTGGTGAGCTTGCTGTTGAGATGTACGTTGGCAGAGGCGTTGGCTTCCAGCTTTCCGTCGGTATCGCCATAGAGGTTGGCCTCCACGCCAGGCTCAGCATCTGCCTTGAGATATTCCACGTTGATTTGTCCTGTAATGCTTTCATATCCGGCTTTTACCGATGAGGCTCCCTTGCTAACCTGTATGCTCTGCATCCAGGGACCAGGCACGTAGCCCAAAGAGAATGGGGCTGCTGCGCCACGGAAGTTGGGCAGGTTTTCTGTCATCATCTGCACGTATGTGCCTGCAAGTCCGAGCAGCTTGATTTGTCTTGCTCCTGTTGCCGCATCGCTATAGTTGACATCTACTGAAGGATTGGTGGTGAAGCTCTCTCCCAGGTTGCAGCAGGCTGCCTTGAAGAGTTCATCTTTGTTGATGATAGAGCCATTGATGGCTCCTGCCAGTCTACTTACGCCAGCCTTGCGGCTCACCACGGTTACTTCCTTAATCTCCTGGTCGGCTATTGTGTCTTTCTTTTCGTTGGGTTGCACTTCGCTCTGGGCAAAGCTTGCCAGTGGCATCATGAGGGCGATGCCAAGTAAAGTATGCTTTGTGTTCATTGTTATCTTATTTTTCGTTGTCCTTTTTCATCTTTTTATCTTATTTCTGATGAGGTTTATGCGCATAGCGGGGGTAACCTTCATCATGTTGGCAAGATGGAGGTTCAAATGGTCAGGACTTCAATAAGATAGAGATACAGTTTTGGTGGCGGACTGTATCCGGTTTTGGGAATGATGTTGCTCAGTGTTCCCTTTGCCATGAAAGACAAATGAGGCATTTGCCACTCATGAATAATCGCCATCAAAGGCTGGAAGGCATGAAAGTCGAAAATTGTTGGCTGCATTTGCGTCGTAGGCGATAGCTGTACGCTTGTTATCTTCATGCATCCTTTGGTGGTGTCGGAATTACCGCCGTTCTTTGCTGTATGCGACAGTATCACGGTTGTCTTGCCGGAACATGAGCAATGAAGAAATGTTACCCCGCTTCCCATGATAACGAGTACCACGGCAAGCAAGAATGTAAACGATATGTGTAACAGTTTCTTCATTTTCGGTTGCAAAAATAACACGGTTTTTATTAAATATGCAAGTTTTTGCTTGCTTTTTAATGTTATTTAAATAGAAACATTATCTTTAGTAACTATTCGGCACCCCTATAGCCATGAGTAGTTATTTTAGCACTACGCATTTGTTTTCTGTTACTTATGAATTTGTTCTGTCTCTTGTTGAAAAATCTCCGTTCATGCTTTTGAAATGTCTGTTCAAAGGCTCTGAACGCGCATTCAAAGGCTCTGAACGAACATCCAAAGGCTTTGAATAGAACTTTTATTTGTGGTTTAATGATTTTAGTTGCCCACTCTAAGTGTTATTGATAATATGAGTTGACTCAGTTATTACTTATTTATAATTCACGTTGACTTACTTATTTTTAGTCATACTTATAGTAGACTACTTATGTATATAGCCACAAATGAAGTTGCCCTTCATATCTCTGCAAAGAAACATGTTGGTGGCTTAAACCATCACGTTATAATAGTCTGCGATGATAGTCTGTTATGCCTATTATGGGTCGTCTATTATGACCAGCGTTTGTCGTCTATTATGACCAGCTTGAGGCTTCTATTGTGACTAATGTTGGTTGCCTATATGGCTTCTGTTCACTTTCTAAGAAAAGAAAGAGGGCATATCAGTAGCCTATTAAGACTTTGATATGCCCTCTGTATGAGGAATCTTGATTATCTGTTTACTGCAGGTAAGTATATCCGAAGAGTCCGTTGCGATAGGTTGCAAGGAATTCCTTACCCTCTTCGAGTGAAATCTTACCTTCTTTCACACTTTTGGTAACCCACTGCTCCAACTGGCGGACGAGTTTCTTGGGGTTGTACTGCACGTAGTCGAGAACCTCTTCCACAGTCTCACCGTCGAAGATCTGATCGATGTTGTACTTGCCGTCCTTTACTGATATATGCGCCGCATTGGTGTCACCGAACAGGTTGTGCATATCACCTAAGATTTCTTGGTAAGCACCTACGAGGAACACACCGAGGTAATAAGGCTCATTGTTCTTGAGTGCATGCAGAGGAAGAACATGCCCTATATGACCATCAGTAACAAAGTTGGCTATCTTGCCATCGCTGTCGCAGGTGATGTCCTGTAAGGTAGCATTTCGCGAAGGGCGCTCGTTGAGTCGCTGTATAGGCATGATAGGGAAGAGTTGGTCGATGGCCCAGCTGTCTGGCAGACTTTGGAAGAGCGAGAAGTTGCAGAAATACTTGTCGGCAAGCAGTTTGTCGAGTCCTCGCAGTTCTTCAGGGATGTGTTTCATATGCTTTGCCAGATTGTTAATCTCATGGCATACACTCCAGTACATGGCTTCTATCTCGGCTCTTGTCTTGAGGTCGACGATGCCATGCGAGAAGAGTTCCAAAGCCTCGTCGCGTATTTGCTCAGCGTCGTGCCAGTCTTCGAGCATATTGCGTGGGTTCAGGTTGTCCCAGATATCATACAGGTCTTTTACCAACTGGTGGTCTTCTTCCTTGGCCTCAAACTCCTCGGGCATCTCTGGCAGCGAGGCAGTCTCGAGTACATCGATGACGAGTACTGAATGATGTGCCGAAAGGGAACGGCCACTTTCGGTGATAAGATTAGGGTGTGCGATATTGTTCTTGTTGGCAGCGTCGACAAACGTATATACGCAGTCGTTCACATACTCCTGGATGGAATAGTTGACGGAGCTTTCGCTGCTTGAAGAACGTGTTCCGTCGTAGTCGACTCCCAATCCGCCTCCGCAGTCAACAAAGTCGACATTATATCCCATCTTGTGCAGGTTGATATAGAACTGTGCAGCCTCGCGCAAGGCTGTTTGTATGCGTCGTATTTTGGTAATCTGGCTTCCGATGTGGAAGTGTATGAGCCGCAGGCAGTCATGAAGTCCCATCTCATCGATCTTGTTGAGTGCTGTGAGCAACTCTGCGCTTGTCAAACCAAACTTGGATGCATCGCCGCCACTGTCAGCCCACTTGCCAGAGCCTGATGAGGCCAACTTGATACGTATTCCGATATTGGGTCTTACGTTGAGTTTTTTGGCAGTCTTGGCAATGATATCGAGCTCGTTGAGTTTTTCTACTACGATGAAGATACGCTTGCCCATCTTCTGTGCGAGGAGAGCCAGTTCGATATAACTTTCGTCCTTGTATCCGTTGCAGATGATGAGCGAGTCGCTCTGGCACTGTACGGCAATGACAGCGTGGAGTTCTGGCTTAGAGCCAGCCTCAAGACCGAGATTGAACTTTTTGCCATGCGATATGATTTCCTCTACGACCGGCTGCATCTGGTTGACCTTGATAGGATAGATGACAAAGTTTTCGCCTTTGTATCCATATTCCTCCTTGGCTTTTTGAAAGCAACTGGCTGTTTTTTCGATACGATTGTCGAGAATGTCGGGGAATCGGAGCAGCACGGGAGCCGTGATGTCTCGCAGGGCTAACTCGTCCATGACGTCTCGCAGGTCTATCTGCGTGTTGTCTTTGCATGGAGTTACATAGACATCTCCTTTTTCGTTGATGCCAAAGTAAGAAGTGCCCCAACCTTTGATGTTGTAGAGTTCATTCGAGTCTTCAATAGTCCATTTCTTCATTTCTTTTCTTCTGGAATGAATGTAGTTTTGTTGTGATGTGTTATATTTTAATTGGGTTGTTTCAGTTTGTAGCCTCGTTGTAGCCTTCGGCTTGAAGCCTGATTCCGAGGTTCTTTATATACCCAACTGCAGGCGCAGTTTTTTCACCGTATTCTGTATCTTGTCGTAATCGTCGATTACATCGATGTCGAAGATGTGCTGTGCCTTCAGATAGAAGGGCTCTCGCCGTTTGAGTTGTTCCTTGATGAAGGTTTCCACCTCCTCGGGGGTCTTGTTTAGCAGCAGTGGTCGCACGCCCTTGCCCATCTGCAGATGGGCGTGGAGAGTCTCGGGAGTAGCCTTCAGATAGACGGTGGTTCCCAACTGGTTCATATAGTCCATGTTGTCAAAAAAGCAGGGTGTCCCGCCCCCGCAACTTACAACAACGTTCTCGAACTCGGCTACTTCGTGCAGCATGTTGTGCTCAATGATACGGAATCCCTCTTCGCCTTTCTCGTCGAAGATTTCCTTGACGGTCTTGTGCATGCGAGTTTCGATATACCAGTCGAGGTCGTAGAACATGACGCCCAACTCCTTGGCAAGGGCTTTGCCGACTGTTGTCTTTCCGGCGCCCATATATCCGATGATGATAATCGACTTCATAGGCTTACTTACGACGGCTTGCTTTAGGCTCTGGAGCCTCTTTGATGATGTTCATACACTCTTCATATGAGAGTTCCTCTACATGAGTCTGCTTGTTCTTGGGAATGCGGTAGTTCTTTCCATCATAGGCAATGTAGGGACCGTAGCGGCCGTTCAGCAGCTCGAGCTTGGTATCTTCATCGAACACTTTGATGTGGCGTTTCTGCTCACTCTCTCGTTTCTCTCTTATCAACTCAATGGCTCTTTCGAGTGTAAGGTTCATTGGGTCTTCGTCCTTCGGGATGGAAACATACTTCTTATTGTGGAGAACGTAAGGGCCAAAGCGACCTGCACCGATGGTAACAGGTGTTCCCTCATATTCGCCTACCTCGCGGGGAAGCTTGAAGAGCTCGATAGCCTCGTTGAGTGTGATGGTCTCAATACTCTTGTCGGCAGGCAACTGTGCGAAGAGAGGTTTTTCCTTATCTTCGGCAGATCCAATCTGTGCCACTGGTCCGAAACGTCCTATCTTGACGAATACAGGGCGTCCGCTCTTTGGGTCGACTCCCAGTGAACGCTCGCCGGCTTTATGCTCACTGCGTGCATTTATCACCTTGTCCACTTCGGGTTCAAAGCTTTGGTCGAATTTCTTCATCCATTTATTCCACTCGGTATTGCCCTCTGCGATATCATCAAACTTTTTCTCCACATTGGCAGTAAAGTTGTAGTCCATGATGTCGGGGAAGTTCTTCATCAGGAAATCGTTGACCACGATGCCGATATCTGTAGGCAGCAGTTTGCCTTTCTCTGAGCCGGCCATTTCCTTCTTGAACTTCTGTGTCACCTTGATGCCCTTCAGTGTGCTGACTGTATATGAACGCTCTGTGCCACTCTTGTCACCTTTCTGCACATATTCACGTTGCTGAATGGTGCTGATGGTTGGTGCATAGGTAGAAGGACGGCCAATGCCGAGATCCTCGAGTTTCTTTACAAGACTCGCCTCCGTATATCTTGCAGGAGCCATAGAGAATCGCTCGGTGGCTGTTATCTCACGGCGCTGCAACTTGTCGCCATGACGCATGGCTGGCAGGATGTGTGAAGACTCCTCGCCGTTTTCCTCCTCATCGGTTGATTCGCGGTAAACTTTCAAGAAACCATCAAAGACAACTACCTCGCCGTTGGCGACAAACTTCTCTGTAGTGTTGTCTATATCGATATTGATGGTTGTCTTCTCTATCTGTGCGTCTGCCATCTGTGAGGCGACGGTGCGTTTCCATACAAGTTCGTAGAGTCGCTTCTCCTGATTGGTTCCGTCTATGGTAAGTGCGGTCATGTCTGTAGGGCGGATAGCCTCGTGTGCTTCCTGTGCGCCCTTCGAACTGGTGTGATAGTTGCGGGTCTGGCTGTATTTGTCACCATATACCTTCTTGATCTCGGCTGCACTGGCATCCTTACAGAAAGTAGACAGGTTGACGCTGTCGGTACGCATGTATGTGATACGTCCGCTTTCGTAGAGTCGCTGTGCTATCATCATGGTCTGGCTTACGGTGAAGCCCAGCTTGCGGGCAGCCTCTTGCTGCAGTGTAGAAGTTGTGAAAGGAGGCGCAGGAGTGCGCTTCAATGGCTTCTTGCTCACTGCGTCGACGGTAAATTGTGCGTCCATGCACTTCTCGAGGAAGGCATCAACTTCTTCCTGGGTTTTGAAGTGCTTGTCGAGCTCAGCCTTTACTTCGGTTGCGTTGCCGCTCTCATTGATGAGGGCAAAGATGGCATTCACACGGAAGTATGGCTCACTCTTGAATTTTTGTACCTCTCGCTCACGCTCTACGATGAGGCGTACTGCAACACTCTGCACACGACCGGCAGAAAGGGCAGGTTTCACCTTACGCCAAAGCACGGGTGAGAGTTTGAAACCTACGATACGGTCGAGTACACGACGTGCCTGCTGGGCATTGACTAAGTTCATGTCCAGATGGCGTGGGTGCTCTATGGCATCCAGTATGGCTGGTTTGGTAATCTCGTGGAAAACGATACGGTTTGTCTTCTCCTCATCCAGTCCGAGTACTTCGCAAAGGTGCCAGCTGATGGCTTCTCCCTCGCGGTCCTCATCGGAAGCCAGCCAAATCTTTTTGGCTTTCTTGGCTGCCGATTTCAATTCGGTAACGAGCTTTTTCTTCTCTTCTGGAATCTCGTAATCTGGTTCCATGGTCTGCTCGTTTATACTCAATTCCCTCTTTTTCAAGTCGCGTATATGACCGTAAGAGGACATAACCTTATAGTCTTTTCCTAAGTACTCTTCGATTTTCTTGGCCTTTGCAGGGCTCTCGACGATAACTAAATTTTCTTGCATAAGCTTATATACAATTTTTCTTTCGGTTGGCAAAAGTAAGTAAACTTTTTGCTTATACCTTATTATATGGGGATTTTTTTTGCTTTTTTAATGTTTTAGGCTCTAAAATCGGTCGAATGAGGGTAAAAGGCAGGTTTTTCTGCTTTTTGTCTTGTTGTAATAGTCAAGTCTTGTTTTGGAATAAAGGCATCAACAAAAAAGCCAGACATGTGGTGAAACATGAATGGCAGTTTGTGCTTTCAATTTTAGCTTTTTCTCTTCAGGACTTTTTTAGAAACCGGCTGAGCCCCTGACGGATGGAACGCAGACCAAACTCCTCTATCCGTATCTCGTTCAGAGGAATCCACAGGTATTCTGCAGCGTCGTCTTTTGCCTCGACATGTGAGAGGTCTTTCACTTCTACTATATAAAACATATCGAGTGTGTGGATGGTGAGCCCTGAATAGAGATAAAGGTTGGGGATACTGAACTGGTAGGCTATGGATGTAGCCTCCAGTCCTGTCTCTTCCATTACTTCGCGCATAACCCCTTCTTCGCCCGTCTCCTCCATGTCTACGAATCCTCCAGGTAAGTCGAGAGTGCCCTTGGCTGGCTCGTTCTTGCGCCTTACCACCAATAGCTCGTCTTTCTCATTCATGATAAAGGCTACGGTGGCGCTGCTTGGATTGGCATAGTATGTGAATCCGCAACTTCCGCACTTCTTGCTTTTGAAGTTGTTGATTTCGAAGTGTGTTGAACCGCAGATAGGGCAGAATTTGAATTTGCTTAGAGGATGTTCCATGATGGGTTGTGTTTTATTCTTGTTTGATAGTTTTCCAGTTGTCTGTGCGGAATGGGAATGGAGGCAGTCCACCTGTATTTGCCATGTTGCCGAGCTGGAAGTTCTTGAAACAATAGCGCAGGGCAACAGGCTTCTTTACCTCAGGGCTTACCACGGTGATACATTCATTCCACGTGCCGTTGCCTGGCTGTCAGAAATGGCGGGCTGTAGCAGGATGGAACACTTTGTCCTCGCCTGCAATCTCGAATCCCTCGATGTTGTCGAAGCGGTTGTAGGCACCAAAAGTGTTGTGTCATGAAAAGTCTCATCTTTTGACTTTTTAGGTTTATGTTTATTTTAGGTTCAGTGTTTTCCTCTATATGGATATAAACATCTGTCTTATAGGAGAATAAAAAGGGGTGTGCGGCGAAGGGGTGTTGTGAAAGAATGGGGGAGACCCCTTACAGCAATGCTTTGATTGCTGCATCGAGGTCTTTGATCTGTACATCGCGAGAACGCAATGTGTTACTTCTGTCGATAAGGAAGAAGGTAGGGATGCTCTGTACGTTGTACTTAGCCACACTTGCTCCCTGAATGCCGTCTTCATCGCGTACGCTTATCCATGGCAGGGCGGCTGTAGATGTCTTCCAGAAATGCTCGTCGGGATCGACTGATACCTGATAGATCTCAAATCCTGCAGCATGGTACTTGTTGTAAAGCTCGCGGAGCATCATGATTCGCTTGGTGCTCTGTTCGCCGGCAAAAAGATGGAAGTCGAGCAGAACCACCTTACCTTTCAGGTCGGTGAGTTTGCGTGTCACACCCTTGTTGTCTTGCAGGGCGAGTTCGATGACTCCGTTCACCTGTACCTTGCTGGCATCGAGTTGCTGTGCTGCCATCTGGTTCTCAATGATGCGTATGTCTTTCATGCCCTGTATGGCAATGTTGTGCAGGTTCTTTCCGCGTTCGGCATTGGGATAGTAAGTGTCCCAGCTTGTAGCTACTGCCGCGAATACCTTGACGTCGTCCTTGTTGTTGCGTGGGTTGAAGATAAGAGTGTTCACACGTCCTACCTGCAGAGTCTGGAACAGAGCATAGTAAGATGATGCCATCATAGGAGCCTTGAAGATGTAGTTGGTCTTGATATCCTGCTTGTAGGCATTGATGGCACGGTCGATGATGACATCGGCAGAGTCGACACCTACATTAGGATTTTGGGCTATCTCGTTGACGAGAGCCTGCAGTTTCATCTGCTTGAGTGACAGCTCCTTGATGGTGCTGCAGTTTTCAGAACCTTCCACTGTATACTGGTAGCTCATGCTTGGGTACGCAGCCTTCACGCTGATGGTTTCTGTGGAGTCGATGGAGAGGTTGATGGTCTGTCCGGCAATGCGCAGGCGATAGAAGTCAGGACATACTGAGTCTTTGGCTGTTTCCTCGAAGGCAAAAGAACCGTCTTCACCGAGCTTTACAGAGTCGATAGCTACAGGTCCGTCGAGGCTGATGTTCTCCAGATAGAGCATGGAGTCTTTAGCCTCGGTAATGTTTCCGTTGATGTGGAACTTCTTGTTGCTACAAGAAGCAAAAGTCAGTGCAGCCATTACTACGACCGCAGCTGAATAGAGTTTGGTTATCTTCATGTGTCTTGTTATTTTGCAAAATTATCGGTTGCAAAGGTAGCAATAAAATCGGAATAAACCATCAGCAAAGAATAAAATATTCAAAAAACTTGAAAATAAATGCGGTTTTCTTTGCTTATTAATAATAAAAGAGGTATCTTTGCGCCGTTTTATATATTAGATGTTAGACAAAACAATAAGTTTTTAAATTTTTAGATGAACGTAATTACAAAAAGTGTTCAGTTGCCTGATGGAAGAACCATCACAATTGAGACCGGAAAAGTTGCAAAACAGGCTG
>OIYY01001243.1_pt1 | contig 14111 bp, 13 predicted proteins | sample 1588341 | NCBI WGS metagenome assembly OIYY01 (sample SAMN03283287) | human gut metagenome | biome: human-associated habitat; material: feces | host: Homo sapiens | place: Peru | collected 2012 | reverse complement strand
CCAAAATGAGGAAAGTAACTGATAACCAGTAAACTTTCCTCATTCTTCTCTCAAATACTTTTTATATGTACTTTCCTTTTGCAAAAAAGAAGAAAAACATATCATTCATGAATTATATTGTTTATGATAAGATAATACAAAACTGCATAAATAGTATTTACGCTAACAGCATTTCCAGCTTGCTTATACAGAGAGCCATCAGCAACACCTGCATTACGACCATTTAGTGCAAAACTTGCAGGAAAACCCTGCAACATAAATGCTTCTTCCGGCGTTATTTTACGAATTGGCAATTTTGCCAGTTCTTCTTTTGTCATCGTTTCTACAGGATTTATTTCTCCTTGAGAATCTATGAAATCTTGACTATAATAGTTATCCTGACAAGCTCTATGCATTTTGTGCATTGTAGCTGTCAGAGGTCTAGCTATTTTCATATTAATATCTGAACGAGATTTGAAATTAGCTGACCCGTCTGCCAATATGGTTGGTTTGATTTTTTCAGACAAAAAGTATTTTTGATTTACATTTCTCTGAAGTAAATCATTAACTGTTCCATAATGACTAACACTTAAATTAGCATATACATTCTCAAAAGTCTCAGCAACATTTGCACTAGAAAACATATCCTCGAAGTTGTCGGGAAGAGGTTCTGTTGTGGCAAATATCAAAAGTCTATTACGAGTTTGAGGAAGATGAAAATTTGCAGTATTAAAGACTGCACTAAACACCCTATATCCTAACAATTCTAATTCTTCATTAATTCTATTATAGGTTCTCCCTTGGTCGTGATTTCTTAGATTCTTTACATTTTCAAGCAAGACATATCGAGGTCTTCTTGCTGCAAGAATGTCTATAATACGGAAAAACATCTGTCCTCTATCCTCGTTGAACCCAGCCTGCTTTCCCATCATACTAAATGTTTGACATGGGAATCCACCTGTTATCAGATCGAAGTCTGGCAGATTTTCTATATTCTCGGGATTTTTAGTAAATTCAACAATATCCCCCATTGCAACCTCCTCATCCTGCTCTGGTCTGTAATTAGCACAATATGTTTTCACTGCCTTAGGATCTATTTCTGAATAGCCTACGCAGTGAAAATTCATAATATGGTCTTGCGTCAGAAGATCCATCGCTCTTCTAAAACCGCCTATACCTGCAAATAATTCAAGATGTCTCATTTTATAAATTTCATAATGCCATCACCAATAGCTTTGGCAAGTTTTACTGGAACTGCGTTCCCAACCTGTGCATACCACATATTCTGAGAACCAGTTATCACGTAATCATCCGGGAATGTCTGGATACGTGCAGCCTCCCGAGGACTCAAACCTCTTGCATCCCATGGATGTATATACATATTACAATCAAACCTCATGTGAGAAGTTATCGTCTTGCAAATTTGCGTTTCGTCCAATTTGAAATATTTATCCTTAAAAATACCATTTCTTCTTTTATAAGGCATAATATCTGCTATTGACTCATGCAAAGAATTTGCTCCTTGTGGCAACCGCTTATATATCTCTATATCACGCTCATTATTATATCTATTCTTGTGGTTATAGAGTTTCTTTATATCTTTTTCTCCATTAATAAACTTATAAAAGTCATTATGAATATATGTAAAATCACATTCTGTAAAACCAGACTCTGCGCACTCTATTCCCTTCGAACCTTTTTCTTTTTTGGCGACAAGATGCGGTAATCCATCTAAGGCGTCTTTCAACACAAATGGTTTTCGTTTATGTTTATATATCTCTTCAAAAATTAATTGGGGAGAAATATTAACTCTATTACCTATCATTATAAAACGTTCCCTATTTTGAGGAACACCATAATCTTGCGCTTTTACAAGAGCATAATCAAATTGATATTCTTCTCCCAGATATTCTTTGAAATTTTCTTTAATTTCTTCAATTTTGTTCATCATTCCCTTTACATTCTCCATTATAAAGAACTTTGGTCGAACATTCTGCAAGAAAATCAGATATTGTTTATAAAGAGAATTACGTGGATCATCTAATATGCGTTGTCGGTTTGCCATAGAAAATCCTTGGCACGGAGGTCCTCCGCAGACTAAGGTAATATCTGATAACAAATTCTTATACTCATCAAGATGCTGATTGAGGTCAGCTATATCACCAACAAAGTAATGTTCATCACTCAATTCATGATTATACTTGTAGGTATTACAAAACTGCTCTACGATTTCGTTTACAAACCATGGAGTAAAGCCAGCTTGCTGCAATCCAAGACTAAGACCGCCACAACCAGCAAATAAGTCTACAAATTTATATTGCTTCATTTCTATTTCATCTTTATTATCTACCTCTTCTAAGAAGATTATGAATATACAAAAATAAGCATTTTTTTTCGTATATAATCAAAAGCATATTCCTTTTCAGGACTTTTCAGGACTTTCTTGCTTCTTGATTATAGTTTTTATAAAAAATAAGTTTTAAAATCGCTCTGTTTTTTTTGGAAGTCTCTACAAATATTCATATCTTTGCACCATTAACAAGCATATCGCAACATGAAAAAGAAAAAGGAACATATATTGGCAGCTATCCGCAAATGCCTGGCGAAAAACTTGCCGGCTAGCGGGAAGGCGATACTTTTCGGCTCACAAGCCAGAGGTACCGCAAGGGAGGATAGTGACTGGGATATCCTTATCATATTGGATAAGGAGAAACTCATAACTGCCGATTATGACAACATCACCTATCCGCTGACCGAACTCGGATGGGAACTGGGCAAGGAAATCAACCCCGTGATGTATACCACCCAGGAATGGGAGAAATATAGGAATACACCCTTCGTCAGAAACGTAGAAAAGGAAGGGGTTAGGATAGCATAAAATGGGGCATTTACAAACTTTTACCGGCGATAACTCCAAAAAATGGCGATAAAGATACAGAAAACCGGCGATAACTCCGAAAACCTAGCAAATCTCTTTTCTTACATCATTTAGCCTTTTTCTTTCGGTCAAACATACCACGAATGCACAAATTTCGTTAAAAGCCGTGAGCCCTATAGCACTCACTTCCTATTTGGTTATATGACTTTTTTTTATAACCTTTGCAGGAAATTTTAACGCAATGCCAAAAAAGATGAACATAACCCAAAAGGACCTGGACCGTGTTAAGAAAAGGTGCCTAGAAAGCTTAGGAGACTTCTTAAGCGAGTTGTGTCGTGACAAATTGATGGGTCCTACTAGCGTTGAAAAGATTTTCAGTTTCGATCACACTACATTTAAACGGATATGTGAAAAGGATCCAACCATAACCGTTAAAACGATGGCTAGGGTAATGGGAATCATAGCAAGTTTCCTCAACGGACTTAAGGAAACATGTGACAAGGAACTGAAAAATCTCCAAGAAGATGATAAAATGAAGTTATATCTGAAAAGGAAAAAGATTGATGAGTTGGAAAAAAAGAGAGTGAAATGCACGGAAGCCATGGAAAAATTCAAGAAGACTTTCGGTATTATAGCAATCAGCTTCTTCGAACTAATCGGACAAAATGATGATTTTCAATCATCAAATTAAATAAGAGATAACCGGTCAAGATGCTAACATCTGAAGCCAAGTATTAACATAAACCATATCAATACCCAGAAAGTATACACACACTACCCGCCCCCACGCCTTACGGTAGTAGGTGCTCGGCAGCCTCCAGCTGCTTACGCTAAAAACGTTAGCGCAAACACACGTCCTCTGCTAAAATGAGGAGGAAACAGTTAAAAACAAGCTAAAAACAACAAAAGAAGATGAAAGTATTTTTTTTAGGCAAATTTATTCGCTTCGTAATCAAGCATTTAACCATAGTTATCAACTATACCATCCTGATGAATGACAACAGCCAGTATATCGAACACCAAATCAACTATCAGAGAAAGGAGGATGAGAAATGTCTGGACAAAGAATGATCATCATGAACGCTGGTAGCTCGTACTTCGAGCATGTGGAAAACTATTACGGCAGCAATGCCTGTGAGCAACACTCATGCAGAAATGCGGAGATGCCGGTGGAGCTGAAAACGGAAAAGGCGCAGAAGATAAAGCAAAACCTGATGGACATCGGTGTAGTAACCGAAGATTTCATGCCTTTAGGAATATCTACATCCGAAGCTGCCGTCCTTGCCAATCAGATAGGTATAGAGTTGGAAATCAAGAATATATGGAGTGTATTCGGCAATTATTGGGGTCCTAATCCGAACTCGATGAGAGTCGCCTGCTACCGAGGAATGGATCAGAAGAAAACAGCTGCCTTCCTCGATAAAGTGAAGCCTGCTATCAGAGGTTAAACTGTCTGGTAGTACTAGTACGCGTACATAGTACGTACTAGGTAGAAGCGAGAAATTTGCCTTACCTTTGCCCCCGGAATTCAGAACCAATGCGGTCTGAGTTTCGGGGGCTTTTGTGTATCTGCACATCAACCATGGTGGGAGCCCCCAATCTTCTAAATTATTTAAAATGATGGAAGTGAAAGCGTATGTGTTCAGTCCTCCTCCTTACAGACGGCTGAGAGTGGTGAAAACGGAAGAGGGGATTACCCCACAAACCAATCTTTTATTAACGAAATAACATGACAGAAACACAACATGTAATAGCACTGAACCCTTATCGCAAGGGCAATAAGGGGAAGGTGTTTTCCAACAGTCTGGCGACGTATGACAAGGTGATTGCATCGCCGGAAATCAAAAAGATGATCCAGCAGATTAGGGGTGAGCTGCCTATCCCGAAGGTGAATGCCAACGATGCACAGGCGGTGAAGAAGGCGCAGGACAGGCTGAAGAGCGAACTGCCTTTCTTCTGTCCCCACTACGGCATCTTCAAGAACAATGTGCGCAGGCAGGAGAATGCTCAGCCGGAGAGCTTCATGTTCCAGACTATCATCGACGTGGACGACAGGGAGTATGTGGACAAGGCTATCGAGAAGGCAAGGGAGCTGAACTGCTCTGACAGCATCTGGAACGGCTCGCTGCTGCACCTCTGCTACAGTGCCCGGAAGAAACTGCACATCGGTATCAGACTGCCGGTAGGAATGACCATCGAGGAGACGCAGAAGGCGTATTGCGAGGCGCTGGGGGTGCCGTATGACGAGAGCTGCATCACACCCGAGAGAATGATTTATCTTACGGATAAGGACTCGGAAATCTACAGGTCGAAGATGTGGTGCGCCGTGCTGAGCGAGAAGGAGATTCTGATGCGAAGGCAGGCGTATCTGGACCGCGGACTGACCGTGGACGGAAGAGGGAAAGTTAATAGTTTACAGTTAAAAGTTAATAGCAATGGTAAGAATAATGAAAATAATAGACTATCGGGCAACGACGGCCATCCTGCTGTTTCTGCTGGCTCTGCTGTTCAGCCTGCCCAATCTGGTAATAGCCATGGTGCTGATGCTCCTCATATCGGGGATTCTGGAGGCAATCAGGATGCTGGCGGACTGGGAGCCAGGGAGAAGAACCTGATTGCATTCGACCTCTTTACGCAAGCTGCCGGACTCGGGGGTATGGAGATTGATACCGTGGGGTCGAGACACTCTTCGCTGCTGGCTATCATGAGTGCCGGTGCTTCGAGGGTGATGGAGGAAGAGGAACTGATGAAGGTGGTGAGGGTGAAAATGCCGAGCTACTATCAGGAGAACGACTGCCATCAGCTGATTCACGACTTCTATGCGAAATATGCTGACAATACGAAGCCGATGTCGAGGGAAGTGATAAGGGTGAATGCACTTGCGGAGCAGAAGGCCAGCCAGCAAGTTAATAGGGCTGAGCAAGTTAATAGTTTACAGTTAACAGTTAATAGGGGTAATCAACAAGTTAATAGTTTACAGTTAACAGGTAATAGGGTTGATGAGGATTATCCTGACCCGCCGGAGATGCCGAAGAAACTGCCGAAACTGGTGGAGCTGCTGATATCCAGGACGCCGGAACTTTATAAGCCGGCTGTGGCGCACGCTATCTTCCCGCCGCTGGCTACGCATCTCTGGAAGACGAGGTTCCGGTATATTGACAACGTGGAGCACGAGGCGAGACTGATGACGCTGCTGCTTGCGGGCACCGGAGCGGGTAAGAGCAGCGTGAACAGGCCCATCGATTTCATTATGGAGGATATCAGGCTGAGGGATGCTGAAAACCTGAAACGCGAGAAGGCGTGGAAGGACGAGATGCAGCGCAAGGGTGCCAACAAGGACAAGCGCAAGCGACCCGAAAACCTGATTATCCAGGAGATTGATGCGGATATGACGAACCCGGCTTTCGTGATGAGAACGGCTGAAGCGCAGGAACATTTCCTCTATACTTCGCTCAATGAGCTCGACCAGTTTGATGCCCTCAAGGGTAGCGGCAACCAGCAGTTCCGTATCATGTGTCTCGCCGCAGACCCGGGTAACCAATATGGACAAACTCGCGTAGGAACGATGAGCGTCACCGAGCGTGTTACCATCCGTTTCAACTGGAATGCATCTACCACCATCCAGAAGGGTCAGCGTTACTTCTCTAAGGTTCTTACCGATGGTCCTATCAGCCGTATCAACTTCTGCACCATCCCCGAAAGGGAAATCGGCGAAGATATGCCTGTTTACGGAACCTACGATGATGCGTACCGTGAGGCGCTACGGCCTTACATCGAAAATCTGAACAAAGTAACGGGCCTGATTGAGTGTAAGGAGGCGTTTCAGCTTGCCCTCAAACTGAAGGATGAGAATGCTGAGTTTGCCCGGCTGTCGCAGGACAGGACATTTGAGAATCTCTCGTTCCGTGCCAACGTCATCGCTTACCTGAAGGCGTGTGTGCTGTATGTAGCCAATGGTTGCAAGTGGGAGCCGGAGATTGATGAGTTTATCCGCTGGAGCGAGCAGTATGACCTGTACTGCAAGATGCGGTTCTTCGGCGACATGATTGCGAAGGAGAACTTTATGGCGGAGAAGAGTTCGAAGCGTGGGCCTCAGAATCTTTTACAGATACTGCCCGATAACTTTACGGCTGCGCAGTTGCTTGCCATCCGGCTGGAGCATGGACTGGATGCAAAGGGTACCGATATGATGATCAGGCAGTGGCTGCACCGGAATTACATCAGGCGAGCGTATCAGTATACGGGCAAGCGTGACAGTTGTGACAGTTGTGACAGTTTTGAGAAGCTTAAGTACCGCCACGACAGTATGGTTATTAAATCTTAAATTTATTTTTACTTATGCAGATAGTTTTAAAACGTATAGCGAAGAAGAAGACCTACACGATAGGTCGCCTTTACATCCTGAAGGATGAGGATGTGAAGAAGCGCACGATTGAGAGTGTGAACAAGTGCAGGGGGCTGAAGACGGTGTGCGAGGTGCCTGCGGAGAAGCTGAATGCGGACTCGTATTTCTGTGATACGCTGGAGCCGTGCTGGCGCAACCTTCTGGGTGTGGAGCTAAGTCCTGCCGAGGAGAATGTGCGGTTGGGGCGTGTATCGGGCAAGAAGGCGCAAAAGATGAAGGGCAAGACGGCGATACCTGAGGGCACTTATCCGGTGGTGGTCAGCAAGTCGCCGAGGTTTAAGATGTGGTTGCCGCTGCTGTTGGGTGTCCCCGATTTTGAGGGCATCCGCATCCATGCCGGCAATTATCCCGATGATACGCAGGGCTGCATCCTGGTGGGTGAGAACCGTGTGAAGGGCATGGTTGTCAACTCCCGCATCTGGCTCCACCGCCTCATCAATGCCATCACCGCTGCGAGAGACAGGGATGAGAGCATTTGGGGAACGATTTTGTAATGTTGAATGTTGAGTGTTGAATGTTGAATTAGGCTAGCGCCCTTGAGTCCGTTAGGCAAAAAAATCAACATTCAACATTCAACACTCAACATTCAATTTAACATTCAACATTCAACATTAATAATTAAACATTTTTATATCATGGAAAAAAATTATAAAACAAAAAAGGAAGAAATGAAGAATGAAAAGACAGCGGGTAATGCTGTCGTGTTTGAAAACCCTGAATTCGGTAAGATTCGCACCTTGACAGACGAAAATGGAGAACCTTTGTTCTGCGCGAAAGATGTCTGTGACGTGCTGGGGTACAAAAGAGCAAGATGCGCTGTGTATCAGCTAGTTAACCCACATGATGCTGTAAAACACAGCATAAGGGTAACGACTGGTATCAAGAAGGATGGAAGTGAGGCAAAGCGCTGGTGCCAGCTTCTTTTCGTCAACGAGAGCGGATTCTATGCTTTGGTACTCGGGTCCAAGCTTCCTACGGCGGTGAAGTTCAAAAACTGGGTTACTTCCGAGGTGCTGCCACAGATTCGCAAGACGGGCGGTTATATTCCGGTACAGCAGGGAGAGAGTGATGAGGAGACGATTCGGCATGCTGAAGAGATTCTCAGAGCTACACTCAAGGAGAAGGAGAATCTGCTGAAAAACCAGCAAGTGCAGATTGATCAGCAGAAGAAACTCATCGGAGAACAGGATACGGAGATTCGTCGACTGAACGGTGTGGTAGACGAACAGGTGGTTTGCATCGCCAAGAACGGTGAGAACATCATCCAGTTGGAGAATCAGGTGGATCATCTTCTGCCGAAGGCGCTCTATACCGACAATGTGCTCAACTCTGTTTCCTGCTATACCACCACGCAGATAGCGAAGGAGCTGGGTATCACGGCACAGGAGTTGAACCGCCAGCTCTGTGCCCTTCATATCCAGTACTATCAGAGCGGCCAGTATCTGCTCTATGCCGATTATGCCCACATGGGCCTGGCGAAGAGCCGCACCCGCTACTCTACCCTCCCCGACCCTCACTGCGATGGGGCACAGGAGAAGCTGGGCACCGCCTACACCCACACCTACCTCGTATGGACAGAAAGAGGAAGGAAGTTTATACATCTTTTAAAGGTAAAAAAGTAAAAAGGTAAAAAAGTAAAAAGAAGCTTTAACCCCTTCCTGTCCCCGTTCCCAGCGATTCCATCGCTGGTCCCCTAAAAAAGGTAAAAAGAGCCCCCTAGCTAGCTTGCCCCCGCTAGGCTCTTTTTACCTTTTTACTTTTTTACTTTTTTACCTTTTTAAATTTGGTAATTAGTGAATAAAGCCGTAACTTTGCATGCTCTTAAGCAGAATAAAGGAAATAGATTAGTAATTAAAAGCAAATATGAATAATCATACGACATCAATAACGACGAACAGGAAACATCACTACCGGGAACTGCTGGCTATCGGCATTCCTATCATCATAGGACAGCTGGGTACCATCATCCTGGGATTTGCTGATACGCTGATGATTGGCCATCACAGTACACCCGAACTGGCGGCTGCCGGACTGGTGAACAATATCTTCGGTCTCGTTTTCGTATCCTATATGGGATTCACCTATGGACTCACTCCTATCATCGGACGACTCTACGGCGAGGAACGGACCGACTGCATCGGACAGAAAGTGCGCAATGCCTTCTGTGCCAACATGCTGACGGGCTTCATCTTCACCCTCGCCCTCATTGTGCTCTACCTGAATCTGGGGCGTATCGGACAGCCTGAAGAGCTGCTCTCGCTCATCCGTCCTTACTTTCTGGTAAACCTCGCCTCGGTGCTCTTCATGGGAATCTTCTTCACGATGAAGCAATTTCTTGACGGACTCGGACAGACCAAGGTGGCGATGTGGGCGATGATTGGCGGCAACGTAATCAATATCCTGGGCAACTGGGTACTGATTTACGGTGTGGCGGGCTTCCCGGAACTGGGTTTGCTGGGAGCCGGTATTTCGACGCTGGTGAGCCGTATTCTGATGGCGCTGGCGATGGTGGGCATGCTGATGACGGGCAAGAATTTCGGGGAATACAGACGCGATATTCTGCACAGTTCTCTGACCAGGGCTGACTTCAGGGAGATGAACCGATTGGGTTGGCCTGTGGCGCTGCAGCTGGGCATGGAGTCGGCTGCCTTCACGCTGAGTTGTGTGATGGTGGGCTGGCTGGGAACCATTCCGCTGGCAGCTCATCAGGTGATGATTACCCTCTCGCAGCTCTTCTATCTCGTGCTTTCGGGCATGGCGGCAGCGCTGGCTATCCGCGTGAGTCATTTTATGGGTCAGAAGGACTACGGGGCAGTTCGCCGAAATGCCTACGACGGGTTCCGGCTGAACCTGCTGTTCTCGCTGTGCATGGGGTTGCCGGTGTTCCTGCTTCGCCATCAGATAGGTGGCTGGTTTAATGATAATGTGGAGGTGCAGGCGTATGTGGCTACGCTGATTATCCTGTTGATGGTATATCAGTTTGGCGACGGACTGCAGTATACCTTTGCCAATGCGCTGCGTGGCATCGCCTGTGTGAAGCCGATGGTGCTCTATGCCTTCATCGCCTATTTCGTCATCTCCTTGCCACTGGGCTACACCCTAGGTTTCCCTTGCGGCTTGGGCATTCTGGGCATCTGGTTAGCCTTCCCGTTCGGTCTGACCATAGCGGGAGAAATGTATCGAAGAAGATTTGAGAAGGAACTGAAAAAGATTGAAAAAGAAAAGTAAAAAAAAGAAAGAAAAGAGAGAAAGAAGATTGAAAAAGAAATAAATGTACGAAAAAGGCTCCTGCAAGTGTTGCAGGAGCCTTTTTTATTGTTATATGCTAACTCTGATAAATGATTCTTATTCAGCAGTTTGCTCAGCACGATCATCTACGTTCTCACCCTCTGTAGGAGCGAGAGTAGCCTTGAAATCGGTGATGCCGTACTTAGCGAGAATGTTGTACCACTGGAGGAGCTTCTTGATATCGCTGTCGTGAACACGGTCGCGATCGTAGTTAGGAAGAACCTCAGCAAAATAAGCGTGGAGCTCAGCAACAGGCGCCTTCTTGTAGTTGAAAGTGCTAGGCTTGCCCTCTTCCTTCTTGCTTACGCTGTCGAGCACTTCCCAGAGTGGCACCTCATCAGCGTCTGTATACATAGCGATGTCACCAAGGCTTGTTACGCGGTCGGTAGCGAAAGCTGGGATACGCTTGTGAGTCTCATCGAGTGTTTCTACGATGAGGTTTCTGTTACCTCTTGAAACCAATTTATAAAGGCCTGGTTTGCCTGCAATTGAAAGGATTGTTTCCATTGTCTTTTCTATTATTCTTTATTATTAATGATATCTAATAATTTCCTTACCTGTGCATCGATATCCTGCTCGCCATCGTTCACGATTTCGAAATCGGAGCGGGCTGCAAGTTCTTCCTGCGGCATGACGGCATCTATCCACTGCTGCGCCTTCTCTGCCGGGATATGGTCGCGCTGCATGATGCGCTGGATGCGAACCGGTATGGGAGCCGTTACGCAGACCACGAAATCGAGGTGGATACGGCGGTAGAAACCGCTATCGAAGAGGATGGCACTCTCCATCCACTCATAGCTGCTCTGCTCGAAATCGCGCGCCACAGCCGGATGAACCACATCGTTGACAGCCTGCTTGTTAGCCTCGCCAGCCAGCAGAAACTGAGCCAGCACGGGCTTCTGCAAAACGCCCTCTGCACTGTAAACCTGCTCGCCCACCAGCTTCTTCAAGCCAGCCTGCAAGCGGGCATCGGTGCGCATGAGCCGCTTAGCCTCAGCATCGCAGTCGTAAACCCGGATGCCCTGTTTCTCCAATATCCGGCACACATAGCTCTTTCCGCTACCTATACCGCCCGTTATCGCTATCTTCATCACGATGAATTATAAATTGTAAATTATAAATTATTAATCATCATTGCTGTTCCAGCAGATAATCTACCGTTTCCAGTTCGAGATGCGCCTTGCTCACCGAGCGCGGCACGCTGCGCAACTGGAGTTTGCACTTGTCAGAAGGGTTGTTAGCCAGATCGTTATAATCTACTACCACCTTAAACTGGCTCGGCTTGATGGTTCTGAAGAGGCTGGCTCCGATGGTGAATCTTACCGCCACTTTAGACGGGAAGGTACGGAGCACCATGTTATCAGGCATGTTGATGGCCGTAACAGGCACATCGACCGACTCTTCGGTAAGCACATCAGGATATACCGCCAGACGCACCATCTGAGGCACAATCTTCATGCCACGTATCTTCTTGATAGGTACGTTGCGATGAATGGTATCCTGCAGGTTGCGCATGTTGAACGGCTCGATTTCTACCGATTCCAACTGGTCGAGCTGCTTCTTGTTGGCATAAACCGTAACCGTAGACGGCAGGAATTCGGTATGTGCCAGATAATAGCTCTTGCTGGTTGTAATCCTACCTCTGAACACCACAGGCACTCGCTTGGAAGAGCCGTAGGTGAAGAAGAAATCGAATTTTGCCGGTTTGATGGAGATCAGTTTGGTAGAGCCATAGAGCTGGGATGCCACCTGTTTCTGCACATCAGCCATCGGAATCTGTCCCGTTCCCGTTTCCTCGTCGGCATAATTGGCAAACCGGAATGTGAGCGGATGAATCTTGCCTCCGTAAGCATAGGTAACGAGTGTGAATCCCTTATCGCGCACCGTAATATGCACGGTATCAGGGAGTTCGCCGGTTATTACCGCATTGCGGGGCACGCCGGTTAACTGCACAGGAATATTGAATTCTCTCTCGGTAGTCTCATTGAGCGTCATCATCAGCCAGAAGATGCCGCTGAGGGCGAGAAAGAACAAAAAAATCAGAAACTCCTTATTCAGACCACTGAACAGGAAGTTTCTGACAGCTTTTAATATGCTCTTGATACTATGCATTAGGTGTCTGACTAGCTGCATCAGCAAACACGTAGCCCTTAGCTACAGTGATTACCACGCCACGAGCTATCTCAACATCAACGGTATTAGCCTCGAGGTCAACACGCTTAACAGTGCCATAAACACCGCCGCCTGTAACCACCTTAGTACCCTCTGCCAAAGCATTCTGAAACTTGCGGATTTCCTTCTGCTTCTTCTGCTGAGGACGGATCATAAAGAACCACATGATAGCGAAGATAGCTACCATCATGATGAGAAAACTCATGCTGCTACCACCGGCAGCTGCTTGCAATACTAAATTTGTCATGTCGTTAAAGTATTATCTATTATTATTTTATGTTCTATATATAAATAAGGTGTGGCCTGTAAGAAAGGCCTCCGTTATTTACTCACCCTTGCCCGGAGCGCGGTGAATGCGCGGACGATGGCCGGCTGGACGCTGGTTGTCTGGGCGCTGTTTGCCGGCATGTTCGCCGTGCTGTGCATGCTGATGCTGCTTGCGCTCAGGCATCTCCTTCTGGATGAGGTTGCGGCTGATGAGCTCGCGGCAGATGCTGTCGAGCATACCGTTAACATAACCGCCGCTGCGAGGAGTGCTGTATGCCTTGGCAAGTTCTACATACTCGTTGATAGTGACGGTAGCCGGGATGCCAGGGAAGTTCATCACCTCAGCGATGGCAATCTGCATGATAATCACATCCATATAGGCAAGACGTGAGAAATCCCAGTTGCGCAGCGCCTCGCTCATATAGCGCTGGTAGGTATCGCAGTTGAGGATGGTAGCACGGAAGAGCTTGCGTGCAAACTCTCTGTCTTCAGCATCCTTATATTCCGGCAGCAATTCCTGCTTGGCCTTAGCTTCCGGGTCGAAACGCTTGATAGTCTTCAATACGAAAGTATCTATGATATCCTTGTCATCGTTCCAGTAGAGGCTCTTCTCCTCGAGGAATGCATCAAGATCTTCATTATTCTGAATGAACTGCTTGTAGATGCGGCGCCATACCTCGCGGTCGCGGCTGTACTCGTCGAGATCGGCGAGTTCCTCATCAATAGCACCGCTGACATAATCAGCATAGAGATCACTAGACGTAATCGCAGTATACACTTTGCGCACCATTTCAATATCCTCATCCCAGTTGGAATGCTTAACATCTATCCATTCGAGCAGCATCTTGTTCTCTTCGAGCTGCAGAGCGAACTTATTGAATGCGAAACGTGGTGAAGGTTCCTGCTCACCCTCTCTCTTGGCACGAGCTACATCTACATCGTAGCGCTTGCGTGCCTCCTGAGTGATGGCAACGATGAGCTGCAACATGTAGTTGTACAAATCGTATGACTTGGAGAGACTAAACATCAGCTCCTTCTCAGCGTTCTCCATGTTATGATCGCTGTTTTGATAGTATGCGTAGGTTAACTGCACAATCTTACGTCTTATCAAATCCCTATTAA
>OIYY01001242.1_pt1 | contig 14114 bp, 12 predicted proteins | sample 1588341 | NCBI WGS metagenome assembly OIYY01 (sample SAMN03283287) | human gut metagenome | biome: human-associated habitat; material: feces | host: Homo sapiens | place: Peru | collected 2012 | reverse complement strand
TCTATGGTGCTGGTGAATATTTTCAAATTCTAAAAAATAATTTTGATTTGTCTAAGTTAAACGTTGTAGGTATTGCTGATAAGAAGTTTGAAACTTCAAAAGACTCAAATCCTACTCCATATCTGGCTCTTGCACCTGAAGAATTAAAAGATTTTGATTTAGATGTAATATTAGTTGCATTATATGATGATACGAGTTTATGTGATTATTTAGAGTATCAACTTCTTATAAATACGCAAAACGAAGATAAACCAATACGTTCAATAATTGAACCAACTTTTTTATACACAATTAAAGTTTTGTTAGGTAAATAATGGAAAAATCAGTTTTAATAAAAAGATTAAAAAATAAATTTATATCAAAAGAAGAAAAGTTTAAAGATTACTATAAAAAGAGTTATCATACTTATCAGTTTTTGAAAAATATTGCCGATCCAAAATTTCTCAAACCTTGCAAAGGAGAATTGAGAGAGTATCAGTTGAGCTTATTAAGTTTTGCAAAGACATGGTTTGACGAGTTTGAAAAACAGGGAGTAAAATACTTTTTAATCAGTGGGAATCTCCTTGGTGCATATAGAAATAAAGGTTTCATTCCTTGGGACGATGATATAGATATAGGAATGATTCGAGATGATTTTGATAAACTTATTGAATATTTGAGAAAAAACTGTTTAGAAGTTGATGTTAGTGAAATTTCTTATTCGAAAAGAAATAGAAGTTTTGTAATTAATGAGTTTATCAAAAAGAATCCAAACAAAATGTCTTTTGCTATTTTCCCAACTCATCTGCAAATTTTGCAAGGTGATAATATGAAAAATCTTATGACATTGGATATTCACCCGTATGATTATTATTCTGATGATTATACAGAAGAAGATATAAAAAAAGATATAAATTTAATTAAACGTCAGAAAACAAAAATAGATAATTTTGCAGAACTTAATAAATACTTAAAAGAATTGAGATTGAGCAATAATAAGATTGGTGTAAAATCTAATAAAATTTATTATGGCTATGATAACTATGATATTACGTTTATACCTTTTACCGATTGGTATAAAGCTGATGACATTTTACCTGTTCAAAAAGTAGATTACGAAAATACACAATGTTATATTCCTAATAAACCTGAAAAATCTTTGTTAATTAATTATGGCAAAGATTATATGTCTATGCCAAAAGAGATTAAACTAAATTCACATATCGGCTATAGAGAAGCCTGCAACGTTGTTAAACATAGTCTTGATAAACAAGTAATGCTAAAGAAAATAGAGAGAAAATTTAGGTTTTCAAAAGAAAAAAAATATAAAGAATTGTACAAGAAAACAAAACCGTTAGCTGATTTAATGCTCGATATTGTTGACATAAAAACGATAAAACCTTGTCAAGAAAAACGTCTTAGACAATATCAGCTGGATTGCGTTGAGTTTGCAAAAAAAATGACGGATTTTTTTGATGCTCATAATTTAGAATATTTTATAACATCAGGAACATTAATAGGTGTAGTCAGACATGGTGGTTTCGTTCCTTGGGATGATGATTTTGATGTTGGAATGATGCGTAAAGATTATGAACGATTAAAACTCATCTTGAAAGAGAATTTTAAATCAATAGATATTTCAAAAATTTCAGTTTCAAAAGGTAATTCAATTCAGGTTATTGATTCAGCTTTGAAAAATAGTAATGGCGAGATATTGTATTATAACGGTCCAAAATATACACAAATTTATCAAGGCGAAAGTTTCAAAAATTGTAGATTAATAGAAGTATTTCCGCATGAATATTACAAAGATGAATATACTTTAACTGAATACAAAAAATATATGTCAACAATTAAAAATCAACTGGGATTAATTGATTCTTGGCAAGATATGACAGATTTTTTGAATTTAGAAATAAAAAATAATAAAAACGTAGCAGATAAAAGTAGTTTTATTTATTATGGCGTGGATAGTTTGGGTAGTTATATTGTTAATCCAACAGGTCCAATGAGTCAGGATATGATATTTCCTCGTAAAAAGGTGAAATTTGAAGGTTATGAATTTTGGGCTCCAAACGACCCTGACGGATATATTAGAGTTCAATATCCGGATTATTGGAACTTCCCTTCTAATTTTTCAATAGCACCATTATTAGAAATAAAAACGAAACAAAAATCTTAAGAGTTTGCGTCTTAATCTTTTTATAATCATGTGTTTGATATTTTTTTCATCACTGGTATTTTTGTTGTGCTTGTTGACAACCTGACCGTATGGGTCAAATTCCCATCGAATATTGCGTTTGATAACTTTTGCCGGATTACCTGCAATAATACAACCTTGTTCTTCAAATTTTTTGTTAACGAGAGAACACGCCCCAACAACGCAGTTTGAAGGGATTTGTGCACCTTTAATCAAGGTTACTCTTTGTGCTATCCAAACATCATCACCTATAATAATATCTTCAGGTTCGTTATATGGTAATTTTTCACCAATATTATAAATTGAATGTCCGTCAGAGGTTCTGATAGTAAGTTCTCTACCGAATTGTGCTCTTTTACCTATTACGAGTTTGTGAGGTTTAAATCGTTCGTTATTATTAATGATTACGTTAAAGTTTGGCTGATTTAACCAAATACCTTCATCTATAAAACACCGTCCCCAACTGCTAACATAAATACTGGCTTTATTTACTTTTATTGGAGTCTTTTTGATTATGCAAACAGCATTTTCCCCTGCTAATTCAATATTTGTATTTTTGAATGATATTGGCAATTCTATTTCTAAATAATTATTAATTCCATGAATTGAAACATTTAGACCATCCAGTTTTCTTTTTAGTCTTTTCTTTTTGCCGTTATAAGTAACAAAAATTTGATTATTTTTACCCTGTGTTTTGTATGGGAATAAATTATTGATAATATTGAATATTTTTTTTAGCATGATTTATTCCTCTATACATATATCCTGCGGAAAATGGTTATCGGCTTTGTGTTTTAGTTTTTCATAATTAGAATATATTTTTTCTCTCAATGAAGATGATGAAACACCTTTGCCATAAGGGAAATAAACAACGGTTACTCCCATTTCTTTTAGATAATCGTATTTGCCTGTCCAATCATCACCGACAACAAATACATCAAAATTCAGTTTTTTAACCTTATCTCTATGGTCAAGGCTATGTTGTGGAATTACAATATCAGGATATTTTATCGCTTTCATCAACGCAATACGTTCTTCAAACGGAATAATAGGTTCTGATTTATAACTTGCAACAAGTTCATCAGTATTTACTCCGACAATTAGAATATCACCTAATGCACGTGCATATTCAATCATCTTAAGGTGATTGATATGCAACATATCAAATGTGCCTGATGTATAAACAACTGTTTTATTTCCTATCATAATTTTATCCTCTTTGTGTTATCAACCTCCATAAATAGGGAGGTCACAGCTGTTAGTGAAGCTATGCTGAGCTTTACAGATGTGGGTGGGTTTTGGTAAGTAAAAAGTTGTTTTAAAATTGCTTATTTCCACTTTGTTTCATTTTTTTAATTAATACCCATCCCAACCTTCCCTAACAAGGGAAGGAGTGTCAAGATTTGTTAATCATTTTATCTCCTTCAATGTCAATTTCAACGCATTCAAGCATTGATTAATTTCATTTTCGCCAACATCTCCATAGTTACCGATTCTGAATAATTTAGTTTTTAAATCTCCACCTGATGGTGCGATTTCAATATTATATTTTTCTCGCATTATTTTTACCACAAGGCTTGCGTCTATATCATTTGTCATTACGGCACTTACGCAATTCGCAGGTGTTTTGGCTAAAAGTTTAAAATCGAGGGATTCTAATCCCTTGCGTAAAATTTCCGTATTTTGTTTATATCGTGTTCTAAAGTTTTTTAATCCTTCTTTTTGTATTTTGTCTAAGCGTTTTTCTAATTGATTAACAAGGCTAACTGCAGGTGTAAAAGGGGTTTGACCTCTTTTTGCATTATTTACATAATCAAAAATATCAAAATAAAAGTTTCTTAAATCAGATTTTTGTGCAAATTCTAAAGCTTTTTCGTTCGCAGAAAGAAATCCTAATCCCGGTGGAAGTGCAAAAGCTTTTTGTGAAGCCGAAACTGCAACATCAACTCCCCATTCATCTTGTAAAAACTCGTCCGTCAGCAATCCGCTCACGCAATCAACAATAAAAAGAGTTTCAGGAAATTGTTTAATAATTTCACCAATAGATTTTATATCAGTTAAAGCACCTGATGAAGTTTCATTAAGAGTCGCAAATACCGCTTTTGAATTCGGATTTTGTTTCAAAATTTCTTCAACGGTTTTGGGGTTTGGACTTTCTCCAAAAGGTACAGAAATTTCAACCGCATTAATTTTGTGTTTTTTGCATATATCACCCCAGCGTTTACCAAAAGAACCACCGTTAATATATATAGCTGTATCATTTCTGCTCAAAAAATTCGTAACGGCGGCTTCCATCGCGCCTGTGCCAGATGACGCCATAACCACAACCGTATTTTGAGTTTGAAAACAATACTTTAGACCTTCAAAAATCTTAAGCCATTTTGAAGTATAATCATCTGTCCTCATATATTCTTGAGGTTGTGATGCAATTTCTAAAATATCCCTCTCAACTTCTGTTGGTCCTAAGACCATTAACAATTTGTGTTTCATAGCAATATTGTAGCATGAATTTTCGCAGGGTGTAGCAAGTTTATAGAAATTGATAAATAATTTCTCAACTTATTGACGTCTTTCGAAATTGAAGTTAAAAAGGATTTATTGATTTGGTTGTATACTTTACACAAACCAATTGCAAAGCTTTTCTCTACACAAATCTTCTTCTAATTCTTCAATAATATTGGTTCTTGTCATTTCGTAAGTCACAGGAGTAATTGAAATTTTGTTATTTCTAACTGCTGCAATATCGGTAGAAGCATTTTCAGGTTCATTGATTAATTCACCCGCCATCCAATAATAAACCTTACCTCTCGGGTCAATGCGTTTTTCGTAAGCGTCTGTGAACATCCGACTGCCAAGCTCTGTTGCTTCCACTCCGCCGATATCTTCTTTATCTAATCCCGGAACATTCACGTTCAAAATCGTTTTTGCAGGGAATTTCTTAATATCAATTTTGTCCAAAAGTGTTGCAATAAATTCTGCCGCAACTTTAAATGATTCATATTCTGTGCTCATACTTGCTAAAGAGGTTGCGATACTCGGATAGCCCATCATCGCTCCTTCCATTGCGCAACTTACAGTTCCTGAATACAAAATATCGGCACCTAAATTCGGTCCATGGTTGATACCTGAAATCACTAAGTCGGGAAGTTCGTCTTTTTCTAATATTGCATTAATCGCAAGTTTAACGCAATCGCCAGGTGTCCCTGTTGTCATCCAACAACGTTTCGCACCATATTTTGCGTCAACTTCCTCAACTCTTAACGGAGTTTGAAGTGTTAATGAATGTCCTGCGGCACTTCTTTCTCTATCAGGTGCGACAACATAAACTTCATGGCAAGGTGAAAGTGCTTCAATAAGTGCACGAATCCCATTGGCTAATATTCCATCATCATTTGATACAAGTATTTTCATATAATTTTCTCCCGGATTTTATCATTATAGCAGAAAATCCAGAAAATTGTTACAAATCTTTACAATTAAATTGGGGATTTTTTATAAGGATTTAGTCAAATTTTTTAATCCGCTATCTTAATAATACTATTTATTAAAGAGCTTTTGAGAAAAGTTTCTTTACCTAAAAAAAATATACAAAAATTCGTCTTTACATTTCCTTTACAAAAGCAAGAAACATGGCAATTTTTATTTTGTCCTGCTTTTAAATATATATGTAAGTTGATATAATCAATTTATATCACGGATTTAATATCCCATTGTGAAGAAGTAAATGTGTATGATAAACAAAATCGGTGTAGACAATACTAGCAGAATAAATAGCAATAACGTTCGTCAAAAGGAACAGAGCAAACAAAATCCAAACTTTAAAGGTGTTGGAGCTATTGCTTTGGCAGGAATTCAGGCATGTGAAAGAATGCCTATGGTAAACGTTACTGTTATTGATATGTTGTCTGCAATTCTTCCAAGAACCGTTGTTGAATCTATGACAAACTGGTTTGCAGGCTTTGAAGCATTTAGAAGAGAATCTTCAGGACTTGTTGTAAACTGTTTAATTCCGAGCCTTGTAACTTTAGGGATTGCGAAGTGTATCAACCCAGCGATTATGCCCAAGGGTGTAAATATGTCAAGATGTTGGGCTGATAGTTCACTTATTGATAAAGCTTCTGATTATTATAAAAACGCTCAGTCTTCAGATAAAGTTCAAGAATCATTGAAAAATATTTTAGGTAATATTGAAGGTTTCGAAGGTAAAAATAAAATAATATTTAAAGATGCTTTAAGTGCAGAAGAAATAGAAAAATATTCTAAAGAATTAGCTGATTTATCACGTTCAACTGATGGTGACAGAGCTGTTCGCAAAGAAATTAAAAAGCTTTCAAACAAAATTGTTGAAAAAATTCATGTAGCAGACAATATTAAAATTGCTGACAACGAAAAAATAGTAAACGCTTCTTCCGTAAATTCTATGTTGGAAGATTCGGTTAAATACTTTAAAGAATTCCAAAAATCAGGAATCGGCATTGATGAATTTGCTCAAAAAAGCAGAAAGCTTGTGAAAACTAAAAGTTTGGCAGGTTTAGCAGTTATTCTTCCGTTAGCTGCTTCAATGCAGTACATTAACCGCTGGATTACGGGTAAAGTTTCCGGTGTAAAGGGTGCACCGATTTATGACGATTTCGGTAAAGAAAAAGATAATGTTGAAGAAACGGCTAAGGCAAAAGAAGGTTTATTAAAGCAAAAATTAATATCAATTTCTTCAATGGTTGGAGTTTCACTTCTTTCGATGATGAAACGCCCAACTATGAATATGCTTGAATTTAAGGGAATGTTCCCAACAATGGATCAGGCTAGAATAATTTCCACCACAACATTTGCATCTCGTATGGCAGCTGCAGACGACAAAAATGAACTAGCAGAGGCTACTGTAAGAGATATTGCAACATTCTCAGGCTTATACTTCCTAGGTGATTATGCAGCAAAAGGTGCAGCTACAATTATTCAAAAATCTACAGGTGTATCATTACTTAATGACACAAAACCTCTGAAAGGTGATGAGAATGTATTTAAAAAGGCTTGGCACTGGGTTAAAGATGTAAATATTAAATCCTCAGAAGAAGTTATTAGCAAAACTCAACAAACATTAAATGGTGCAAAACCAACAGATGCGCAACTTAAGACCATAGAAAAAGAATTAAAGCACGCGCGTGATTTGCGTTCTGCTTGCCAAGTTGCCAACCTTGGTGTATCATTAGCATTGTTAGGGATTATCGTTCCACTTTATACCAGACATAAAACAAAGAAAAAGCATGCTGAAGCACTAAAGCTTGCTCAAGAAAAAACACAAACTACACAAAACAACGAAACCCAAAAAGAACCGGTAACACCTCTAAACGTTAAGTATAACAAACTTACGGCAGGATTTAGAGCTGATACTAAACTAGCAAGGTAAATATGAAAGTACAATTTAATCAACAACAAAATTACAACCCACAATTCAAAAGCGCAATTGACACAGGTTTGAGATATTTAGCTACAAACCAGGCTGTTGGCGCAAATGGTGTAGACTTCTGTTCTATGGTTGCACCAAGAACTACAATTGACTTTGTTCAAAGAGGTCCTGCTGCCGGTTTGGAAACAGGCAGACGTGAAATTATGGGTACAATTAATGATTCTTGCATTGGCTTGTTCGGCGCAGGCGCAGGTTGGTTGATTGCAAAAAATTTGAATAAAAAGTTTGGTCTGAATGTAAATAATATTTTTACGGCTCCCGAAACTTTGAATATTTTGGCTGAAAATAAGGCTCAACAAATAAAAAATAATAAATCTCAATTAGACTATATTAAAACTACTTTAGAAAATGTAAAAGCATATAATCCTGATTCTAAAACAGCTGATAAAGATGGTTACACAAGAATTTCTAAAGAAAAAATTGATGAAGTTGCGAAATATCTTGACGAATCTTTAAATGAAAATGTTAATTTTAATGAATGGACTAAAGAAAAAACTTCTAAATCAAGAGAAGTTTTGATGAACAAGATTACAGAAAGCACAGGGGCTCAGTCAGAATATATTTTAGAATCTTTAGATAAAAAGACTGTAAGTAAAACAAATTTGAAATCTTTGTTAAACGATATGTTTATCGTTTCTGATTCGTTTAATAAAGATAACGTAAAGAATGCTTTCGCCGAACAAATTAAATCTGGTAAAGCAGTAAAAGATAATACATTTATTAAAGGACTTTCAAAATTCATGAAGACACGTTCTGCAATGGGTTTTGGAATTGCAACTGCTATTGGTCTTTCTGTTCAACCGATTAACATGTATTTAACAAAATTGAAAACAGGTTCAGATGGTTTTGTCGGCGTTGAAGGTCGTTCAAAAGATAACAGTGCTGGGTTTAAAGCTATGAAAGCTGTAAGTTCTGCAGCCTTTTTCTCAATGATATTAAGTACATTGAATATGTCACCGATTAAGTTCTTAAAATCACCTGCGAAATTTATGGAAAAGATGTCATTTAATGGTAAAATGCCAACGATTAACCAATTAAAAGGTTTGTACGGTTTGACTATTATTTCAAGAATTTTCTCTACTCGTGATAAGGACGAGCTTAGAGAAAGTTTAACAAAAGATACTTTAGGTTATGTAAGCTGGTTGATTCTAGGCGATATTGTAAACAAACTTGTTGCTGACGGTTTGGATAAATCTACGATGAATTATAGAGCGGCTTCAAAAGATGCTGGTGTATGGAAACGTACATTTAATGGCAGTTTGAAGACAAGAGATGAAATCTTAGTAGAAACTCTTGCAAATAATGGTATTTCAACAACTAAAACAGAAAATGGCAAAGTTCTTAATAAGAAATTTAAAGAAATGGTTAAAGATTTGGATAAATTACCTGAATCTATTAAAAAAGCTTCTAAAAAACGTTTAAGAACATTAAACATTGCTCAAGTAGCAGGTTATTTAACAGCCAGCCTTGTTCTTGGTCTAGGAATTCCAAACTTGAATATTTATATTACAAATACTCTTGATAAAAAGAGAAAAGCCGAACAAGCAAAACTTGCTGAACAAAAAATGTCTGCATAAGTTATGACAATTTTGCAACGGCAATATGTCTTTTATCTGTTCCGTTTTCTTTGCGGTAAGAATAAAATAAATCATTATCGCAACTTGTGCAATACGGACAAATATCGATTTGTCGAACGCCGATTTCTTTAAGTTGCTGTGCGTTTATTCGTTTTAAATCAACATTTCTGTTTATAAAAAGTCCTTCGGTTTCTTGAACTGTTGCAAGAAGTGTATCGCGAACTTCTTCTGAAACTTCATAACAACACATAGATATTGCGGGTCCGATAAGTGCAATAATGTCTTTTGGGTATGACTGCATTTTTTCAATCGTTTTAACACCGATTTTTTGCGCGGTTCCGCGCCAGCCGGCATGAGAAACCGCAGCGATTTTTTGAACGGTATCGTAAAATATTAAAGGTGTACAATCCGCAAAATGCAAATAAACTGCGTCATTTGTGTTTTGTAAAATTAACCCGTCTGTATTCGGGTATTCGTTTCTTTCATCTACAAATTCTACGTTGTCACTATGAGTTTGTTTGGGAAAAAGGATTCTATCTGCGCCCAGCTTAGTTAAATCAGGTAACTCTCTTGTAGAAAAAAACGCAGTTATCTCTTCTAATAAATCACTTTTAAGAATTTTTGTCCCGTGAAAATCTTCAAAATAAAACATGGATACAATGTAGCATGAAATGTAAAAATTTTAAATGCTACTCTTGCTTTTTTTTGTTCGGTAAATCGGTAGGCTGAAGCTCTATCCTAATATAAACGGTGGGAACCGCTCACGCTTTTCCCACCCTACGTTGCATAAGGGCGAAGCCGTTACTTGCGCTAATATTGCGAATTTTACTGCTTCTCCCTTAGAGGGGAGAGCGGATTTTCGGTAGAGCGTAAGCTCGTAAGAGCAAATAACATGGAAATAACAAGAAAAATCCGTAAGGATTTGTTGTTATTGGAATGTTATGCTCGCCCGAATAATCCAAGACAAGCTGCCCGGAGGGCTGATGAGGGTGGGGCTTTTATCCAAACTCACTTCGTGTTAAAATCAAATTTGTACTGCAACTATCAGGAGAATATCGTGGGAATTAATTCGGAGTTAGAAAAAATAAGCAATAATGTTCTTAAATTAAAGGAGAAATCTCAAATTATAGAGGCTATTGCAAAGCTTTGGATTGACGCAATTTCTCAAGGTAACAAAGTTATTTTTTGCGGAAATGGAGGTTCGGCTGCGGATTCACAACACTTAGCCGCAGAGCTTATGGGCAAATATAAATTAGATAGAAAGCCTCTTCCTGCTTACAGTTTAACTTGTAATACATCTTCGCTTACAGCTATCGGTAATGACTACGGAGCAGAATTCATTTTTTCAAGACCTTTAGAAGCAATTGGGCAAAAAGGCGATGTGTTGGTAGGGATTTCTACATCAGGTAATTCTAAAAACGTAATTGAAGCGTTTAAAATTGCAAAAGAAAAAGGAATTAAAACCGTTGCATTTGTCGGTAAAAATGGTGGAGAATTAAGAAAATTCGCGGATATCACACTTGATGTTCCATCCGATATTACAAACAATATTCAAGAATTACACATAATTGCAGGACATATTATTTGTGAAAGAGTTGAAGAATATTTTTATAAAAATTCATGATACAATGATTTCAAAAAAAAGGAGGCTTTATGAAAAAGATTATAGTATCTATGTTCACATTAGCATTAATGGTATTGCCGGCTTTTGCAGCGACTTGGAACGCAGCAGACAGAGTTGCGACTGTTGGTAAAACAATCGTTACAAAAAACAGTTTGCCAGCTAAAACTACTTTCAAAGTTGTTAATGGCACAGCAAACAATGCTAACACAAATTTAACTAACGTTATTCAAATTTCAAGCACTGATTTAACTTATGCAGGAAACGATAGCGAAGTAGCCGCAGTTATTGCAAATGAAATGGGACATATTATCAATGGAACATATTCAAAAAATCAAATGAGAAATGCTGCAAAGAACGCTATTACAAGTAAATTAAGCTCTGAAAATATTATTACAACAGCTGCAAACAGCGAATTTTTGGCAAACAAAACAAACTTGAACGATGAAAAAGCCGCTGACATTACAGGTGTTGACTTATTAGCAAAAACAGGCTATAACCCACTTGCAATGATTGTAGTTATTACAAAACAACCGGGTTCTACATTGGAAGCTTTACAAGGAAGACCTGCCAACACAGAAAGAGCTATGAATGTTTATGACTACATGACTTACAACTACCCATCAAGAGTTAAAACAGGTTATGGCTGTCAAGAATATAGAGCGTTCCTGACTTACGCTAATCCAATCGTAAAAGAAAGAAACGCAAACAAGAAAAAATTAGCAAAATTCAACAAAGAACAAGCTAAAAACAAAGCTTTAAGAGCAAAAGAAATTGCTCAATATAAAACAACAGGCGGAGTAAGCGGTTGGGACGCTTCTTATACAATATTAAAAACACTTTCTGAATCAACAGAAAAATAAGTTAAATTTCAGATATTTTTAAAGTGGCGGAACGGTTTAACGTTCCGCCACTTTTTTTGCCAAAATTTTAAATGTTCATGTTACGATTTGTAAATCTTTTCTTAAAAATCCTAAAGTTTTTCAAAAAAATGCCGATAAATATAACACAAGGCTTAAGAAAATACATTTATCGGAAAGGACAACAGGATATGTTAAAGAAGATTACAACCCCAAGCAATAATACTTTTTCAGGAGTTGAATTTATTTTGAGGGGGGCAAAAAAGCGAAGAACAATGGCGATATCAAACGCAGTTACAATTAATGCCGAATCTGGAGTTCAAGCAAAATTACAAGCAGTGAAGTAAAAAGATAAGAGCATTGTATTAAAAACACTTGCTCATGAAGTTATGAAAAAGGCTGTCTAATTAAGATGGTTGAGAGTTTTAGCCTCCAAAATTTTTTATTTTGGAGGTTTTAGTTTTGTATTAACAGCGAGAGGGAATTTTTGCACCAAAAACTTTAAAAGGTGGGAACCGCTAACGCTTTTCCCACCTTATGAAATTTATAAAATGAAAACTTTCGATTTTCCATTTACTAAGCTTGTGTTTCAGCCAATTTTTCCAACTTTAATTTTTGGTCATATTCTGTCAACAAATCAATCAACTCATCCAAATCACCGTCAATTACTGTCCAAACGTTAAGGTTGTGGTTAATACGGTGGTCTGTCAAACGACCTTGCGGAAAGTTATAAGTTCTGATACGTTCGCTTCTGTCACCTGTTCCGACTTGAGAACGTCTTAAGTCGGTGATTTCCTGCATTTGTTTTTGAACTTCCATATCATAAAGTTTTGCTTTCAAGATTTGTAAAGCTCTTTCTTTGTTTTGCAATTGAGAACGTTCTTCTGTACAGAAAATCATAATTCCTGTCGGTTTGTGGAATACACGCGCTGCGGTTTCTACTTTGTTTACGTTTTGACCGCCTGCACCGCCTGAACGAGCAGTTGAAATTTCAACATCATTCATATTTAATTCTACTTCAACATCGTCAACTTCAGGCATAACGGCAACGGTTGCTGTTGAAGTGTGCACTCTGCCTTGAGATTCTGTTGCAGGAACTCTTTGAACTCTGTGAACGCCTGATTCGTATTTAAGACGAGAATAAATGCTGTCACCTTTCATAGAAATAATAACTTCACTTACACCGCCGGCTTCACATTCGGTCTTACTTAAAACTTGAGTTTGCCATCCCATTTTATCGGCATAGCGCATATACATTCTCATCAAGTCGCCAGCAAAAATGTTTGCTTCATCACCGCCTGCCGAGCCTCTGATTTCAAGCATAATGTCCTTGTCATCCATCGGATCTCTCGGCAATAAGAGGACTTTCATCTTTTCTGAATAATCTGCAATTTTTTCTTCATTAGATGCAATTTCCGCTTTCAAAAAGTTTCTCATTTCTTCATCTTGCTCGCCGTGAAGAAGTTCTGTTGCATCTTTTATTGCATCTGTTGCTTCTTGCCATTTGTGATAAAGTTCAACGGTTTCTTCCATTGATTTACGTTGCTTTGATAAATCACGGAACTTGTTGTAGTCTTGAATAATTTCAGGTTTACTTAAAATTTCACCTAACTCGGTATATTTTTCTTCAATTTTGATAATTTTATCGAGCATTTCTTCCATTAATTCAGTCCTCTTTTTGTTTTTCTTCCGCAGGATTTGTCTTCATCGCAAAAGCCGAGTTTTTCGCATTTTGGAACAAGGTAGTCTTTGAGCCACGGTTCGGATTTTATAAGTTCGTCGCACATCATTTTGACAAGAACTCTGATTTCATATTGCGCCCTTGAACAAAGTCTGAGGTTTGCAAGGTGAATCATTTCTCTGAGGTTTAAACTTGCGACCATTGATGTTGATGTTGCATTTGGCAGGATAAATCTTGCGTCTTCCGCAGGAATGCCTGCTTCTGTCATTTCCAAATATAACTTGGAAGTATCTTCCATGAACTTGTCGTATTTTGCCGCAAATTCTGGATTATTTGCGATTGTTTTTGGTACAACGTAGTCAAATTGCGTTTTTTCTTGAACATACCGTTGTGATTTTTGAGAGAATGACATGAGCCTGTGTCTTACAAGTTGGTGTGAGCACGCTCTTGAAATTCCGCTTATTGCATAGGAAATTTGTACGTGTTCAATCGTGCTGTAATGACCTGATGAAATAACTCTGCTGATTAATTTTAAAGATTTTTCTTCATCTTGTGCATTTTCTAAAATATCTTTTTCTATTTCATTGCATATTTCATCTATGTTTCTTGTTACAATCAATTCATGAGAAGGATATATGATTGCTTCCTCTAGCATTTTTAGAGATCTTTGCGATGTTATACTAAAGCTTCTAATCGAATCAACCTCGTCTCCCCAAAACTCAATTCTTATTC
>OIYY01001234.1_pt1 | contig 14201 bp, 21 predicted proteins | sample 1588341 | NCBI WGS metagenome assembly OIYY01 (sample SAMN03283287) | human gut metagenome | biome: human-associated habitat; material: feces | host: Homo sapiens | place: Peru | collected 2012 | reverse complement strand
TCAACATGGAAATTAGAAGCACCAAAATTTGCAAAATGCTCAAATTGTGGTGAACCAGTATTACCACACACATTATGTTCAAACTGTGGATACTATGATGGAAAACAAATCGTAGTAAAAAAAGATAATAATGAATAATAATTCCATCAGGGAGGAAAAATAAATGCAAATAGTAAAAGGTATAGTTATAGGAATTTATTTTATAGTTTGTTTAGCACTAATAATCCTTGCAATGGTACAATCAAAAGAAGATGCTGGTTTATCATCTACAATAACTGGAACATCAGCAAATAACTTCTTCGAAAAAAACAAAGGTAATACCAAAGAAGGAAAACAAAAAAAATGGACAGTTATTTTAGGTATTATACTTGTAGTACTATGCATTATTTTAGGAGCTATATATTCAATTAAATAATGAGATTAAAGAGTAGTTATAAGCTATTCTTTTTTTGTCAGAAAAATTTGTAGAAAAAACTCACTATTTTTGATTTTGTGTAAAGTTCGCCTTGAATTATTTTTGATTTTGTGTTAAAATAAAAATTCAACATTTCTTTTCTTAATGAAAATGCAAGATATAGAAATTATGAAGGAGCTTTTTATTGGTTAAATGATGCATGTTTGGTGAACATTGCCTACAATACCACAGAGCCTAATATTGGGCTTGGCCAAAGAATAGATTCAAATGCATTAAAATGTTATATGGCGGATACAGGAATTTTGTTATCAATGACATTTAATGAAAGAAGTATTGTTAATGAACAAATTTATAAAAAAATATTATTTGATAAACTTTCTTTTAATGAAGGAATGTTGATGGAAAATATTGTTGCACAGATGTTGGTAAGTTCTGGAAGAAAATTGTATTTCTTTTTAAGAAATGAAAGGCATGATGCGGCGGATACTATGGAAATTGATTTTTTGATTTCAAAAGATTTAATAACATCAAAGCATAATATAGTGCCAATTGAGGTAAAATCAGGTGATAGATATACATTTACTTCTTTGAATAAATTAAATAATAAATATAAAGAATATCTAGCACAAGGTGTAATTCTTCATACTAAGGATTTAGGGGAAGAAGAAGGTGTGTTGTATTTGCCGTTATACATGACACCGTTATTATAAAAATAGTGAAAATAAGTATTTTTTATTTACAAAATTTAAATCTTATGATATTATAAAAAAGGTTTAATATTATAATCATAAAAAGGGGGAAAAAATGAAAAATAAGAAAATTTTAAAAATTGCTATTGTAGTTATAATTATTTTAGTCGTATTTTTTGGCATAATATTAATTTTGAATAACAAAAAAGAAAATAGTACAAATGAAATAAATACATTAAATAAAGAAAATAGCAACGATGAAGAAATAAGTGAAGAAAAAAATGATAGTTTAATAATTGATGGGGTAGAATATGTAGACGCATCAAGGAATTTTAAAGATGTTAATAAAGATAAGTTTTCTTTTTTTTGTAATCAAGAAAGAACAAAATATTTAACATATAAAAAAAGCAGTGAAAAATCTCAAATAAAAACAAAAGTAATATATAATTTTGATGGAAGAGTGGCTACCGTATTTAATATAGGTAATAGAGAAACGGAGATTATAGTTTCTGATGAAAATTTTGAAGTTGACGGAAAAAAATTAGTTACAGAGTCTAAAACATTATTATTTGAAGAAGATAATTTAAAATGTTATATAGATAATTATAAAAAAGGTTATTATATGCATCAATATGTTGCAAATATTGATGGGGTTGATGTTTCTATATATACTGCTTCTAAAACAAAAGGAGACGAAGAGTTAAAAAATGCAGTAAAAGAAATAATTAGCAATCTTAGTGTTGATAAAAAAATTGGATTTTATTTAGATCATTATATTAGCTATGATGGTTTGAATGGAATTGCATTAAAATCATATAAGACTATAGGAACAATTGATTTTGTTGATAGTGATCAATTGATAATGGGTGGATATACTTTCTGGTTTTCTCCTAATTCAACAGGTAAACAATATATTCCATCTAATTTGGTTAATTGTGAAAAGATTAAGGATAGAGGTGTAGGATATTCTATTTCAAGAAGCAAGAGTTATGGCGATCAGTTGAGTGTATATGTATATAATAGTTCTGATATAGATGGAAAAGAAGTATTTTCACATGCTATTCAATGTATGTGGATTGATGATTATAATGAAAGTGAAATTAAACCAGAAGATGTTGTAAAAATATATTTAGATAATATTGTTAATTATTGATAAAAAGACAGAATTTTTCTGTCTTTTTTGATAGGCTGAAAGTTGTTCAATATTGACAAATCTCCAAAATCGAAGTAAAATAGAAGATGTAAAAGGAGAGATTTATGCAAACAAGTAACAAAAAAATCTTTGATAACTTAGTATCAAGAACAAAAATATACCTAGTAATAATATTAATTTTATTAATAGGAATATGTTGGCAAAACAAAATGCTAATAATACCAGCAATTGCACTATACGTATTAATATTAGCATACACATATTTTGCTAACAACAAAAGAAAAAGTGAAATATCAGAGACACTTCAAGATTTAACATTAACAGTGGATTCTGCAGCAAAAACAAGCTTAATAAACTCACCATTTCCACTAATTATATTAGAAACAGATGGAAATGTAGTATGGAAAAGTTCAAAATTTGCTTCAGAATTTGAAGATATAGATATAAACACTTTTGTAAATGATTTAATATATGATTTAAAAGAGGAAATTAAAAATAAAAAAGATAGTACAGATAAATCAATATTAAAAAATATTCAAGTAAATAAAAGACAATACAGAATGGTTGGAAAATTTGTCAATTCTAAAAGATATTCTAAAAATGAAAAAAATGAATATATGGCGATATTATATTTTATAGATGAAACTGAAAATATAAAATTACAAAGAGAATATAATGATTCAAAATCGTGTGTTGGAATTATTATGATAGACAACTACGAAGAAAATATGCAAATGCTAGAAAGTGAAGAAAAAGCACAATATATTGCAGAAATTGATAAAGTAATTTATGAATGGACAAATGAAACAAACGGTATATTGATAAAATCAGACAGAGATAGATATATTTACATTTTTGAACAAAGATATTTGGAAAAAATTAAAGAATATAAATTCAGTATTTTAGATAAAATAAAAGAACTTGACCCAAAACAAAAAGTACAATTTACATTAAGTATTGCAATTTCTAATGAAGGTGAAGTTGACAAAGACAAATACAAATCAGCTCAAACAGCAATGGATATTGTACTAGGTAGAGGTGGAGACCAAGCGGTTGTAAGACAAAATGATATTTATAAATTCTTTGGTGGTAGGTCACAAGAAGTTGAAAAAAGAACTAAAGTTAAGGCAAGAGTTGTGGCACATGCATTAGAGAATCTTATAAAAGAGTCAAGCAAAGTAATGGTTATGGGACATGCAAATCCTGATATAGATGCAATAGGGTCTGCTATAGGTGTATATAGACTTGCTAAGAGTTTAGATAAAAATGCATATATAATTGCAGATAATAGACCTGCTCTACAAAACTTTATGGAGAGCTTAAAAGAAGAACCAGAATATGAGGATGTAATAATTAACAAAGAAGTAGCTGAAGAAAATATTGATGAAGATACTTTATTGGTGGTTGTAGATACTCACAAGGTTAATTATGTTGAATCTGAAGAAGTGTTGAAAAAGGCTAGTAAAATAGTTATAATAGACCATCATAGAAGAAGTGCAGACTATATCGAAAATGCAACACTAACATTCCAAGAAGTGTATGCGTCATCTGCTGCAGAACTTGTAACAGAGTTATTACAATATGCAGAAGTTAATGTTGAATTAAAGAAAATAGAAGCGGAAGCACTATATGCGGGAATTATGATGGATACAAAAAGTTTCACATTTAAAACAGGTGTTAGAACTTTTGAGGCAGCAGCATATTTAAGAAGATGTGGTGTTGACATTATAAGAGTTAAAAAATGGTTCCAAAGTGACTTAGAATCATTTAATAAAATAGCAGATATAGTTAAAAAAGCAGAAATTGTTAATGATTCAATAGCAATTGCTTTATGTGATACTGAAAAATCTAAAGATATCAGTTTATTGTGTGCTAAGGCAGCAGACGAATTACTTACAATAAGCGATGTTACGGCGTCATTTGTTTTAGGTGATACAGGTGAAAAAATCTGCATTAGTGGTCGTTCTATTGGAGATATTAATGTTCAAGTTATCTTGGAAAAACTTGGTGGTGGTGGTCATATTACTTTGGCTGGTGCTCAGGTTGAAGGAATGACTATTGAAGAAGTTAAACAGGAATTGATTATTAGAATTAATGAATATTTTACAGAAATAGAAAATTAGGGATTGGGGGACAGGTCTTCAATCCCGATTTTTTTCAGAGTTAGTGTAAAATTTATGTAGGCAAAATATTGCCTACATATTTTTTTAGTTAGGGGGGGTTTGAAATGGAAAAATCAATACAAGAAATGGTTTTGGTTGGTTATCACCATTTTTCGTCAAAAGACAAAAGCGAAATATTTTATGTTGTACAGGTTTTATACAATAATACGGATATAGAACGTGCAAATAATAAAGCAACAATGATTAATATTTTTACAACAGACGAAATTTATAAAAAGGTTTGTCAAATGTCAATTGGACAAGTTCTAAAAGTTGAAATGTCACCAAATATGGAAACAGGCAAAATTTATTATAAGGTTGTGATGTAAAATGACTGAACTTGATTATTTACAAGCTATATATGAACTACTTAGTAAATTAGTTCCACTTGCTAATTTAATTACGGGTGTTCTACAATTTTTAATTGTTATATTTATTATAGTAGTCTTATATAAATTATTTAATTTGTTTTTCTAATATTAGTTTCCCTTTTATTCGGAAAACAGAAAGGAGCAAAAAGCTATGTTTGAAGGTATAACAAGTGCTACATTTAGCGGCGTTTTAGATACTATTAAGGATTTAATTCCAATAGTAATTCCAGCAGTAGTTGGATTTTTAGCTTTTAGAAAAGGTTGGTCTTTCTTAAAAGGCGAAATCAAAAAAGCTTAATTAATGGGCTTGAGCTATTAAGCTCTTGCCTTTATTTTTTTGAAAGGAGTTATTTATGTTAAAAAATATTATAAATAAAAAATTAATAATAATTATTAGCATAATTACATTAATATTAATACAATTTTTTAATATTAATCAAGTTTATGGTTTTTCAGACGAAGAACAAGAAATAATTAATACAAATGTTGAAAAAATGAAAGAGGGTTCAAAAAATATTGGATGCAAATATAACCTGACTGGTGGAACAAATTCAATTTATTTTACTTCAACAGATACAATTGCTGGTGTTAAATGTAATTATGTTGCTTTGATGTATTGGAATAATCAGTTTCAAATAACTTTAACAGACGATGTTATAACAGCAAAATGTGTTTGGTTTAACACACACGAACTTGTAGCATTTATGTATGATAGTGATTTTAAATGTATAGGTTATTATATATATAATTTGCCTGAAAATGATTTAATAACAATTAGTAAAGTTAACGGATATTTTAAATCAACTTTTACTGTAAAAAATAGTTCAGGTCAAACAGTAGACCCTTTTTTTCCTTCTCCGCCACAGGAAATAACGGGAGTTCTAGTGGCGGAAACGACGAAAGCACAGATAATGGAACAGATAAAGACAATGATAGTTGGCTTTCTAAAATATTTAATAGTATTAGTAATATCAGTAATAGCATTTTACAAGGGTTGGAAGTTCCTTTCAATGCAATTAAAGAAAGCTTAAGTAATTTATATAATAATCTTAAAGATTTTTGCAGTAATGTAGGTAATTGGTTTAAAGATTTAGGCACAGATATAGGCATATGGTTTGAAAATTTAGGAAATACTATTGGAAAGTTTTTTAGTAATATGTTTGAAAATATAAAAGATTTTTTTGCAGGAATTCCAGAGTTCTTTTCTAATTTTTGGGATAGTCTAAAAGATTTTTTTAGTTCAATATTTATTCCAACAAATAACCCATTTAATGATTTAAATAATAAATTTAATGAGAAATTTGCTTTTATTGAACAAATAAAAACATTTGTTAATAGTTTTCTAGGTAATTCAAATTATGGAGATAAAACACCAGCTTTTGAAATGACCTGGCACGGTGTAACATTTGCTCTAATTGATTTTAGTTTGTTTTTACAATATAGAGTTTGGTTGCACGGAATTATTTTAGCAATAGCCTGGGTTATTTTTATATTTAAAACATATAAAAAATTACCTGCTATTATAGGGGGGTTTAGTCAATGATAACAGAAGGAATTTTAAATATATTAGCATTTATACCTAACTCATTATTAAATAGTATGAATGGAATTTCAATAAGCATACCAGATAATGTATTTAATGGATTAGATAGTATTTTTAATTGTTTAGGTTTTGTATTTCCAATAAAGGGACTACTTGTTATTTTAGGAATTTCAATAAGTATAAAAACATTTCAAATTGTATGGTCTATTATATTACGAATTAAAAGTTTTATACCTACAATGGGGTCATAATAACAAAATTTTGGGGTAACGAAACCGCAGGTCGTTGCCCAAAATTGTTATTTTTGTAGAAATTTAATTATATAAAAGGAGAAAAAAGAAAATGAATATATATTATTTTTTATTAGGATATTTATGTTGTTTGATTAGTTTTGAGTTTATTATTTTATTTAATAGATACAAAAAAAGAAAGGATAATTAATATGTGGAGTATTTTATTTAAAATTATTTTATTTATTCTAATTGTAATATCTCCAGTATTAATAAGTATGATAATTTATTTTTTATATTTTTATTTTGTTAAAAATATGAGATTTAAAACAGGAGATTATCAATATATAGGTTATGGTTCAATATTAAAAAGAATTATAATAGATTTTCCACGCCAGTTTGTATTAGATGCCTTTAATAGAGACCCTGACAATTTTAGAGAATATGGTGTACATATTATTGCAGGAAAACAAGGAAGTGGAAAAAGTATCACATTAACATATATGTTATTGAGATACCAAAAAATGTATCCAAAATTAAAGATTAAAACTAACTATTATTATGAATTTGAAAATGCACATATAGGACATTGGAAAGATGTCGTAAATGGAACAAATGGAATATATGGCGAAATAGATGTTTTAGACGAAATTCAAAATTGGTTCAATTCTTTACAAAGTAAAGACTTTCCACCAGAAATGCTAACAGAAATAACACAACAAAGAAAGCAAACAAAAATGATTTTAGGAACATCACAAGTTTTTAGTAGAATAGCAAAGCCTATTCGTGAACAAACATATATGTTATATGAACCTAGTACATTGTTTGGGTGTATAACATTTGTTAGAAAATATGATATTACTACTGACACATCAGGTCAAACAGATACTAAAAAATTAAGAGGTTGTTTTTTCTTTGTTCACAATGAAAAACTAAGGAATAGTTATGACACATATAGAAAAATTATGGATTTATCAAATGAGGGATTTAAAACAGAAAATGAACAAATTAGAAATGTAGATAATAATATTATTATGCAACAAACTAAAAAAGGATTTAAACTGAAATAATTCACAATTTAAAGCGATTTTATGTAGGGAATTAAAAGGGTAATAAAATCACTGGTATTTTTGGCTAAAAAGCTAGACCACATTTTAAAAATATAAATTGTGAATTATTACATTTCCATATAAAGAAATTGGAGGGTTCTTAGTAACACCCTCCGAGTGTCCCATATATGGGAATAATATTTTGAAAGGTCAAAAGAAAAATGATAGATACTATAAAAATATATACAGAAATTGATTACAATACATATGAAAAAATACACTCATTGTCAATGATAAAAACAGCATTTGACAATAGTACAAAAAATATATTCTATGAAATAATAAATGACCACTTGGAACGGTTCATTTAGTTCAAAATTAAGCGTACGAGTTGGAAGTGGTGTAAAATATAGTTTTGTAGAAAAAGGATATTTTATTGAAATCGAGCGGAAGTTACCACAAAATCGTTAAAGGATATAATTCGCATAACGGCTATTATGATTTACAATTTATATCACAAAGTTTAATAAATATGGTAGAACTAACATATAAAATAAAGTTGCCGGATATTCAAAATTGGTATTTACAAAGATGTGATATAGCAATATGTTTTGACTTAGATAACCAAGAAAATGTTAAAAGCTATATTAATAGTTTAAGTCGTTGCAATTACCCAAGAAGAAATGCAAAATTTTTTTACGACGAAAGTATTTATTTATCTGGAACAACTACAACATTAAAAATATATAATAAATTACTAGAATTCAAAAAACACGACTTAAAACATTTTACAAATACAACATTTAATTCGTTTGAATATATGAATACAATAAAAGGCTTTATAAGGTTTGAGTGTGAAATAAAAAAGAAAATGTTAAAAAATATGTATGTAAATGAAAAAAATATAAAATTAATTAATATAAAATATGAAGATTTAAAGAAAATTTGGAGTGAAGAATTTATGAAAGTATTACAGTTTATAAAAAACGATTTGGAGATAGTTAGAGGTCGTGAAGAAGTATATAAAAGATTAAATGAAATATATAAACCAGCAAAAGCAAATTTACTATATAATTTTTATTGTTCAATTCAATTAAATGGTCTGAAAGATGTAAAATTAATGACAACAGCTAGTACATATTATAGAAATATAAAAGAACTGAAACAAGCTAAAATTGACTTTAGCCAAAGTTATAAAATAGAAGAAAATAAAATATACTATTTTAACCCATTTGAATTTAAAGAAGTGGTTTAATTTATAAAAATGCCATAATAGTTTATGAAATACTGAAACTGTAAATTATGTAAACTGTTATGGCATTTTTGTAAAATTTTAGACATAATTCGACAAAATCATTATATAATAATGTAAAATTATGCTATTTTTCTGGAATATACTCAATAACATCACAAATATTGCAGTTATAAGCATTACATATTTTTTCTATTGTTTGCAAACTAACATATTTATTTTTTCCCATATCTGCAATTGTTCGCTTATTTAATTTGCAATCTGCAATTAAATCTGTTTTCTTTTTATTCAAATCAATGAGCATTTTCCATAATGGATTATAACTTATCATATTAAACCTCCATTTCAAGCATAATATATCATAACAATAGAAAAAAAACAATAAAATAAACCAATTTTTTATTTAAGTAATCAAAAAGTTTAAAAAATTAAACAAAAAGTATTGCAAGAATGTTTAATATATGTTACAATAAGTTTAATAAGTTAAACTTAAGTTTTACAAAAAATAAAAAAAGGGGGGAATGAAAAATGGAAAAAATATTATTAAATGACGATTTTATTGATTTTGTTAGTTCACAAATGAATGAAAATTATTATGTTTTAAATAAAATTGGAGATTATCAAAAGTACAATAGATATTATTCAAATATTAATGACACTATAGAAAATAAAATAAAAAGTAAAGAAGATAAAGAATTTTTTGAAAAGATTATTAACTGTGCTGATAATATTTCAAGATATGAAAATGCTTTTGCATATTATTTAGGAATGAGACAAGCACTAACAATGATACAATTAGAAGAACAATAATATAAATCTAAAAGTAAAAGAAAGTTGGTGAAGAAAATGGAAAATGTAAATAGAGAATTAGAAAATATGTTATATTATCTCCAGGATAAAGTACAGGACTGTTACAAAGAAGAAACAAAAATTGCAATAGAAAGGTTTTTGGAAGAATTATATTAATCTAATATGGGGTATTTATGACATAATACCCCATACTATAAAAATAAGGGGAACAAAAAATGTCAAATATAAATACAGAAAAACAAATAAAATTTAATGAACTTGAAAAGCAAATATATAAATTAGTATGTGAATTAGGTTGTAATATATTGAAACAAATATTAGAAGAACAAGACAAACAAATAATGAAAAGTAGAGACAAAAAAGAATACCGTCATAAAGGATATAAATCTAATACTATAAAAACAGTTATGGGCGAAGTTGAATATAAAAGAGCAATTTATAAAAAAGACAAAGATTATACTTTTTTATTAGATAGTACTTTGCAGATAGAAACCATTGGCAAAATTTCTTCTAATTTAGCCGAAGTAATGTTGAAAACTGTTGTTGATACAGTATCATATAGAAAAGGTGCAAATGAAATAAAAAATGCAACAAATGAAACAATAAGTCACCAAGCATTAAATACATTAGTTTGGAAAGTTGGGGAACAAATAGAAAAAAGAGAAAAAGAAGAAATAAAATTATTAAAAGAAGAAAAACTTGTAAAAGGTACAAAAAAATTACCAGCTTTATTCGAAGAGGCTGACGGAATATGGTTTAACTTGCAGGGAAATGACAGAAAAATTGCAATAGAAAAATATAAAAAAGAGTGTGAAAAGAAAAATACAGAGTTTGACCCTAATCATAAACACAAAACAGAATTAAAATTACATATTACATATGAGGGGTGGAAAAAAGATAGCAAAAGACACGAACTAGTAAATAAAACAATAATTGCAGGTATGCTACCAGTAAATGATTTGAAAAAATTAAGAGATGCAAGAGTATATCAAAAATATGATGTTGAAAGTATAGAGTTAAGAGCAAGTAATGGAGATGGTGCAAGGTGGATAACTAATATAATGACTAAAGATACAATAAGTCAAAAAGACGCATTTCATATTCAACAGGAAATAATTAGAGATATAAAAGAAGAAAAATACAGAGAACCACTTATAAAAATGATAGAAGAAAAAAGATATAATGAAGTTCAACAGTACATTGAAAATTTAAAATATGAACTTGGTGGAGAAGAAAAAACAATTAAAAAATTAAAAACTTTACAAAGCTATTTAAAAAATGGTTTACCTCGTTATCAGGATATTTTAAAAGAACAAGGAAGAGAATTACCACAAGCACCAGAAAATATCGAATATAGAAATATGGGAACAATGGAAAGTCAAATATTTAGTGTTTTAAAAGTCAGATTATGTAGTGGAAGAAAAGCATTTGCAAAGGACGGTGCTAGTTATCTATCAAAAGTTTGTGCTTTATATAGTGAAAATGTTGGAAATATTGAAATAGAAAAAATAGAAAGTGCAGTTCCAATAGACGATAGTATAGAAAAATGGATAAACGAAATTGAAGAAAATGTAAAAAAGAATAAAAAAATACATAGAGCTAATAGAATATTGACAGGAGAAAATAGATATATGCAAGGAAAAATTATTGAAAATACACCGCAATTAAAAGAAATAAAAAAATTCTTGGAGCCAACTGCGTTAATGTATCGATAAAATATATCCTAAAAATATTGAAAAATCAAGTAAAAGTGGAAGTTTGAAAAAAAATAAAAAAATTGCCCACTTTTACTTGACACATCCTTTTCAGATTTGTTTTTGTGTTCGGTTGAAAAATCCTCAAAAATAGTGTAAACTATATAAAGTTAGAAAAAAGCGAAAGGTTGTGATTTTAATGAAAGTAATATTAAAAGCAGATATAAAAGGAGTAGGAAAAAAAGACCAAGTAATAAATGCATCAGATGGATATGCTAGAAACTTTTTATTTCCAAAAAATTTAGCAGTAGAAGCAAATGCAGAGAACATGAGCAAACTAAAGGGAATGCAAGATTCAAAAGCATTTAAAAAATCACAAGAAAAAGAAGAAGCAGAAAGAATAGCAGACAAATTATCAAAAATTTTATTAAAAATAAAAGTAAAATCAGGAGCAAATGGAAAAATATTTGGTGGGGTTTCTTCCAAAGAAATAGCGGAAAATTTGGAAAAACAATATCAGATAAAAGTTGATAAAAAGAAAATTGATTTAAAGGAAACAATAAAAACTTTAGGGTCACTTACTGTTGATATTAAATTATTTGAGGGAGTAATTGGAAAAGTAAAAGTAGATATAATTTCTGAGTAATTTTGGGTGCTTATGCGGTATGAAAAAAATATATTATCAAATTACATAAAACATTAATTAATAAAAATTAACAATTTTTTTGGGGGAATAGCAATGGACATAGGAAAGATACCACCACATGATGTAGAAGCAGAACAAGCAGTAATAGGAAGTATGCTTACAGATAAAGAGGCAGTAGCAAGTAGTATAGAAGTTTTAAAGGAAGAAGATTTTTATAGAGAAGATAATAGAATAATATATTCAGCAATGTTAAACTTGTATAACAGAGCAGAGCCAATTGATTTAATAACATTAAAATCTGAATTGGAATCAATGGGAAAATTTGATCAAGTAGGTGGTTTTGAATGTTTGGCAGAATTACCTGAAAAGGTTCCAACAACGGCAAATGCAACTAAATATATTAAAATCGTTGAAGAAAAATCTGTATTAAGAAATTTGATAAAAACAGCAAATGAAATAATAGATTTGGGATATGACCCAACAGAAGATGTTGAAGATATTATGGAAGGTGCGGAAAAGAAGATTTTTAATATAATGCAAGATAAAAATCAAAAAGGATATGCACCTATAAAAGATATTTTGGTTGATAGTTTTACTCAATTGGAAGAGTTATATAATAGAAAACAACATATAACAGGTGTTCCAACAGGATTTTCAGACTTAGACTACAGAACAGCAGGTTTACATGGCTCAGAACTTATATTAGTTGCTGCAAGACCCGCAATGGGTAAATCTGCATTTGCATTAAATATAGCTACAAATGCAGCAGTAAGAGGAAACACACCAGTTGCAATATTCAGTTTGGAGATGTCAAAAGAACAATTGGTAAACAGAATTTTATGTAGTGAGGCAATGGTAGATAGCAACAAAGTAAGAACTGGTAAGCTAGAAGACGAAGACTGGGGAAAATTAGCAGAAGCAATTGGTCCACTTTCAGAAACAGGAATTTACATAGATGATACACCAGGTATATCTGTAATGGAAATAAGAGCTAAATGTAGAAAACTAAAATTAGAAAAAAATATTGGTTTAGTTGTAATAGATTACTTGCAATTAGTACAAGGAAGTAATAAGCGTAACGCTAGTCGTGAACAAGAGATATCAGAAATAAGTAGGTCTTTAAAAATCCTTGCAAAAGAATTAAATGTGCCTGTAATTGCACTTTCACAGTTGTCAAGAGCTGTTGAACAAAGACCTGATCATAGACCTATGCTTTCAGATTTGCGTGAGTCCGGAGCAATAGAACAGGATGCAGATATTGTCATGTTCTTATATAGAGATGACTATTATAATAAGGAAAGTGAGAAAAAGGATATTGCGGAGGTTATAATTGCTAAACAGAGAGGTGGTTCAACTGGAACTGTCGAACTATTATGGATGGGTAATTATACTAAATTTGTTAACTTAGAAAAAAGATTTGATGATTAAGAATTCCTAAAGTTTCTTCAAACATATTCGTCACTGCATTTATAATTTGTCTTTTAAGATTTTGGAGTAGAGATTAAGAGAGGATCAAATTTTATGAAACAAAAAGTAATAGAAACAATAAGAAAATATAGTTTAATAGAAGATGGAGATAAAATAGTTTTAGGAGTATCAGGTGGACCAGATTCAATTTGTATGTTAGATATTTTAAAAGATTTGACAGAAAAAATAGGATTTGAAATAATAGTATGTCATGTAAATCATTTAATAAGAGAAGAAGCAATTTCAGATGAAGAGTATGTTGTAAATTAAATTTTTTAGGCATTCTTTGAAAATAAGGATACATCTGAGGCTGATAGTAATAATAATTGGGGTTTTGATAAGGATACATAAAATCACCTACTATAAAATATGATGAAAAGGTAAAAAAGTGAAACTTAAAAAAATAAGATAAAAATTACAAAGAAAAATAAAAGCCCTTACATTGAAATGAAGGGTATGTTATACTAATAAATAGTGAGGTGTTTAAATGATTAGAATATTATTATGTTGTGGTGGGGGCTTTTCTTCAAGTGCTATTGCAACAAGGATGGAAAAAGAAATTAAAGAAAAAAATTTAGAAGATAAATACAGTATTGAATTTTTACCATTTGGTTTAGGATTAAAAGAATTAGACCGTTTTGATGTTGTTATTTTATGTCCACATTTGAAGGTAGAATTAGATAGAGCTTTAAAAAATCAAACAATTGATAAACCACTTTA
>OIYY01001230.1_pt1 | contig 14238 bp, 9 predicted proteins | sample 1588341 | NCBI WGS metagenome assembly OIYY01 (sample SAMN03283287) | human gut metagenome | biome: human-associated habitat; material: feces | host: Homo sapiens | place: Peru | collected 2012 | reverse complement strand
TGCTATGCAGAGTTGGTCTAGCCCGCCAAACGGTAACAATCCAACGACGCTGCTCACGTACATTTTTCTTTTTTGTAAGGCACAAACAAATCAGGCACTTGAATAATGATTTATTCTGTGCAAGACTACAATATCACATTCTTTGTGGAGTGTCAAGGCGAGAACGGCTTTCTTTTTCACTTTGTTAGCTTTGCACAAATTCAGTCGATAATTTACAGCAGATTGACAAGTAAAAAGATTTCTTTTATTTGTGCTTTTTTTAGTCGTTGTTTTCAAACGAGATTATTACGGAGAAAGCAGTGCTCCATCTTGTAGCCCATCACAAGCAGGGCATACTCCAAAGATTTATTGTACCGAATCGTGCGATTCATGGTAGCGACAAGCTATTCTAAAAAATCTACCAATCTTCTAGTGTTGAACCCCTTCGACACAAAAAACTAAAGATTGAATGATTTGCAGCGCTCAAAAGCAGAGTGCTGCTTTTCTTTTTGTGCAATGAAAAAGCCGCCATGCATAATGAAGTGCACAGCGGCCTTTTCTGAGGAAAAACGCTAATGAAGAGAATGTCAGAAAATGAATTTTGTCATGGCGGTCTTTTGCTGTCCATGCTTAATCTTTTGCGGCCGGAAACAGCATTTTATTCACGAAGAAGAAGATGACCATAGATACGCCGCCGTTTAGCACGGTCGTGCCAATGTTGTAGATGAAATCAGGAACAACCAGACCTGCAACAGCGACCCACACGCAGTTGATTGAGTTGACAATGCATGTAATGATGCAGAATGCGACCACATATCCCGCAATCTGCTTTCCCAGATTTCCTTTGCTTCGGAACACGAAATTTCGCTGAATCGGGAAGTTGATGCACTCACCAATGACCATAGCAATCATGTATGCACAGAAATACGGTAAACCACCGTGGGCTGCATCGTAGCCAAGAATATTCCACTGAAAGGTTTCTCCAAACAGCGTAACAGGAATACCCGGCCAGCCGAAATCAACTACCGGCAAACTTGCAAATGCTTTTGGCAAGAACTGCAAGAGCAGATACTTGAAAACAGTAATGAGATTCGATACGATGACAAACAGTCCGCCTTCTCGTACCCATTTTGCGGTTTCAGGGTGTTTGGCTGCAAATCGATTCCAAAACTCCATTCTGCTCCTCCATATTAAGCCTGCACAGAATTCTGCTCTTTCCAACGCTTAACATTCTTGCGGCGGCGGACAAAGTAAAACACGCACAGTGCGATGAGGCCAGCATCGACAACCGCAACCGTGATATACAGCCAGTACGGAACCGGGATAGCGCTGACTTCCTGACCAATGCTATTAGCAGAGGTATAAAGGATATTATGCGTAGCAGTGCGAAGGACCTGATGACCGGCAGGAGAATTGGTGACTGCCTCACTCGGAGCCTGCATATTCATCAAAGACAGAATCAAGTCATTGCCTGCTGCGATTGCACGGTCAATGTTGATATAGGACAGCTGAAGGATGCAGTCGGTAATGACAGTGCCACGGAAGCCCCATTCGTTGCGCAGGACAGTAGTAAGCAAATCAGCATTTTCAGCAGCACAGATTTCACCGATACGGTTGAAGGAGGACATGATTCCGCGTGTGCCGCCTTCCTTAACGGCAATCTCAAAGGGCTTGATATAGATTTCACGCATTGCCTGCTCGTTCACCCAAGTCAGTAGACCACCGGAATCGCGGTTGCTCTCCTGGTCATTGACAGCAAAGTGCTTGCAGTAGGTCGTAACACCCTGAGACTGGATACCCTGCGTTTCAGCAGCAGCCATTTTACCGGAGTGCAGACCATCCTCAGAATAATACTCGTAGTTACGGCCGCTGAACGGGCTGCGATGAATGTTCATAGCCGGGGCATACAGAGCAGCGATTTTCATAGCTACCGCTTCTTGCGCGAAGGTTTCGCCCATATCGTATGCCAGCTCAGTATTCCAGCTGCATGCCAGAACGGACTGTGCGCAGAATTGATTGCCGGTAGAGCCTGCCATAATGTTGTTGATACCGTTGGGACCGTCAACTTCAGTATAGCCCAGTTTGCCTACAGACGGAACTTCCTGTGTTGCCCAGCCGCCGTTGGAAACCAGATTAACCATCTCACTGACCGGAATCTGCTCCAGGAAATCATTCCATTTCGGGTCATCATAAGCAAGACCCTTCATATCTTCAATCTTCAGGTCATGATTTACAACGGCAATGTCTTCGGCTGTGTCAACCAGACCGTTGGATGTATTGTTGATTGCGTCCAAAGCGGCAGCACCAGCTTCACGGCTCGCAGCGGCTCGCTCTTTGGGGAAAGTTCCCTCCCAATCGGCACGGCTCACATAGCTTGTGCATTCGCCAAAAGAAGCATAGTCAAACTGATTGGTTGCTGCGACATCGTCAGTAGAGCGGGCACCATCGTTAGAGTCGTTGTAGATTCTATCCTTGTCGATGGTAAGAGTCCGAGAATCAATGACCGTGTGACTGTCGCTGCGCAGGCTGATAGTATATTCGCCCGCTTCGAGAACATAGGCACCGCCCTTTGCTTTCACGCCGGTATAGTCGTAAGACGCCATATCCTCAGCAGTAAAAGTCAAAGTCACAGATTCGTTCTGACCGGGTTCAATCATTCCAGTCTTGCCAAAGGCTCCGAGAACGACAGAACTCTTCTCGATTCCGCCCTCAGTATACGGTGCAGAGTAGTAGACCTCTACTACATCTTTACCGGCAACAGAGCCGTTATTCTTCACATTGACCGTCATGGTCACATTGTTGCCGTCAAACGAGAAATCAGAGATGCTTTCTTCAAAGTCCGTATAAGAAAGACCGTAGCCGAAAGGATACTGAACCGTGGCGTCGTAGTCAATGAATCCATCCTCAGCGGCTGTTTCATAGTATCGATAGCCTACATAGATACCCTCGATATAATCGACATAATGGTAGGAGTCCGGAGCAGCACCGGCGCCGATGGGGTTGGTGTTTACCCACTCACAGTTTGTATAGTTATAAGCGCCAATGCTATAATAGCTGGGAGCGCTCTCAACCGCATAGGCGAATGTATCGGTAGTGCGACCGGAAGGATTCACTGCGCCGCTTAATACTTCACCGACAGCATTTGCACCGGTAGAACCCAAGCATCCAATCCAGAGTGCCGCATCCACGCCCTCGTCCTCGAGGAAACCGAGTTCCATGGCATTTGTGGAGTTGACCAGAACAACTACCGTGCCGAAGTTCTCCTTCAGCATATCCAGAACCTGCTGCTCAACACTCTGCAGTTCCAGGTAGTGCTTACCGGCGTCACCGCCTTTTACAACCTGCTCAACGTCCTTACCGGAAGAAACAATATGCGTTGTTGCATTCGGGTCCATATCCATGGGAAGGTCTGCACCTTCACCGCCGAGACGAGACACTACAAACACGGCCACATCCGAATAAGCCTTTGCATTTGCAATCATCTCGTCAGAGTATTCATTGACAGCAGGTTCGTTAATGTCAAAGTTGTTGCCGGTGAAACCGACACCGGTACGCTCAACAAAATGGTCGTTATAGAAAGAAACCAGTTCTGGATTGACCGAGAATCCAGCGTTAGTCAAGCCCTGCTCCAAGGTAATGTTATTGCTGCTGTCACCGGAACCGGAACCGGAGCCGCCATAGACAGTGTCACGAGAGCCATAACCAAAGAGATTGATTTTGCTTCCGGAAGCGAGAGGCAAAGTCTGGTTCTTATTTTCCAGCATGACAATACCTTCGCTTTCGACCTTCTGCGTCATATCCGCAGAAGCCTGACGGAAAGCAGCCACCTCATCCGCATCCGGTCCCTTGTATAGGAAACTATTGATGGTTGTGTAGTATTTCGGAACAAGCACACAAAGCAGTACATTCAGTACCGCAACAATAGCACTCAGAATGCACATTATGACAAATGGCAATTTCTTCGGCTTGCATACTTGTTTTGCAGGGGCAGTGTTTGACATTTGAATTCCTCCTTCTGATTGACCGGACTCGGTCATTTGTCTGCATTATACCTGAAACTGTAAAAAAAGGAGGACGTATTTCCTAAGTGGTCGTTTTTTGTTCCTACTCTGCACAAAAAAGAAAATTGCCGGGGTTTCCCCGGCAATCAGGTATTGCTTATTCAGTTTCAACAGGCAGTGCCACACGAAGCAGGAACAGCCCGTCCTCCGCTTGGACGGAAACCGTACCGCCATATTTCTCCGCTGTACTCCGGATGCTCTTTAAACCAAACCCATGATAGTTCGGGTCTCCTTTTGTCGTAACGGGCAGGCCGTCAACAAAACGCAAGTCTCCCTCGTAGAAGTTCTCCACTTGAAGGATGGCAATGCCATGTCTCGAGAAGATGCTTACGGAAATCGCACGCTTGTCATGGTCCTCAAGCTTACGAACGGCTTCCTCTGCATTGTCCAGAGCGTTTCCTATCATTGAAAACAGGTCAACCGCCTCTAAAAAACCAACTGCCTTTCCATCGGCAACACAGGTAAAGGTAATATCATTCGCAGCGCACAACAGGCTCTTTTCGGTCAGTATCGTGTCCAAAATTTCGTTTCCTGTCTCAATGATAGAGTCATATACCGATACTGAGTTTTCGATTTCTTGAAGAACTGTATTTTCCGGTGCATTACCTGTTTGTGCCACAAGCTTCTTCAACTCTGACAGCTGGCATTTCAGTGCATGGCATTTATGATTGATAAGTTTCACACTATCCGATGCTCGTTCATATTGCGCTTGATGGCGCATCCACAACTGCTTTTGAAGGGATAGCTCCTCTTGCTGCGCCAATTTGTTTTGAAAACTCACCTGCTGCCACAATATCAGAACACAGCATATCATCGAATATATCCTGCAGCACCGATACAGGTAATTCTGGTGCTGAAAGCTGGTCTGAACAACCGAACTAAACACAATAGATATCAGTAGGACCGCTATCATTGTCGTAAAAGAATACCCGACGCTCACCGAAGCATACCCATGTTTAACCATAGGTCGTGCAATCAAGAGATATATCACGACATATACCAATGCAAATACAGCAAAGGGAATGATGGTATCTACTACTATGTCTTTGAGGGAACAGTAATGAGGTTCATTATAACCTGCTCCGGGCTGAATAGCATCCCACGCACAAAAAGCGACATGCTGAGTAAGGTAAGCCAATGTAGTGAAATAAGCAGCCATTTTGAGTTTTACATCAAACATCGAGTATTCTATAGAAAGCAGGATAAGAAAACTGCCTATGCTCCATACCAAAGAAGTCAAAAAGCTATTCAAAAGGATTTCTGGTGATGCGGTAATGCAAAGCTTCAAAACCAAAAATCCTAAGATTGCTGCCAGTACAGCACGAATCGGCCAAAACTTTCTTTTTGGTTCTTTGTATGCAAACATGAGTGCTGCAATCAATAACTGAACCGGTTGATGCAAAATTTTGAAGATATCTTGCAGCGAATTCACTTCATATTTCCTCCCGTCACAGAATTTGCCAGGCCGCTGAGAAATGTATTTCTTCGACTGCGACTAAGGGGAAGTGTGTTCGCGCCGACAACAATAGAGTCTTTTTTTACAGCATCCACATGTCGAAGATTTACCAAGTAGCTGTTGCTGCATCTCGAAAACTGCTGGTCTTTAAGGCGGTCTTCAATTTCTTGCAAACTACCGGAAACCTCCAGGGTTTGATTATGCAGATGCAGATACAGCCAATGCCCCCGCACCTCAATGTAGTAGATTGCCGAACTCTCAACTCGCTGCTTTTCTCCATTTACCGTAACAAAAAGATGATGCTTCTGCCTTTGAGAGGCTCGTTCAATGGCGCGAGGCAGTTTCATAGAAAGCTGCGCATAGGTGATTGGCTTTAGAATAAAATCCAGTGCATCTACTTCATAACCCTTAATGGCATACTTTGCCATTCTGGTAATAAAAATCATAACGACAGTCGCATCCTGTTCTCTGATTTTCTGAGCAGCACTCATACCGTCTAGTAGCGGCATTTCAATATCCAACAGCAGAATATCCCATATAGGTTTGTAGTTCTCAGCAATATCCATGCCATCGTTAAACACCGCGATATTGCCTTCGAGTCCATGCTCATTAAGATAGCGAACAACATTATCCTTTGTCTGCTGAGCCAAATCTGCTTCGTCTTCGACAATTGCAATCTGCAGCATACCCGAAACCTCCCCATAGGATTTGCGTTCTTTCTTTTCTGTCATCATTCTACCAAGTGCGACAAACAATGTCAAAAAGATTTTCAAGAGCACTTATGCAGTTTTTCAGTCAAAGCAAAAGGAGCGTCCGCCAAAGCAGACGCTCCTCTTTGTGTTTCTTGTGCCTTTTGAAAGGCTCACAGCTTACTTGCCGCTGCCGTTCAGACGTGGGATGGTCTCAGTCTTCGTTTCATTGCAAACTGTGCAGGTATAGGTCTTGACGCCATCTTTTTCAGCCGTGGGTTCAGTAGTCACAACGCCGTTATCCCAAGTGTGGTCTTTCTTGGGCGTGGTGGAGAGAACGGCACTCACATCACCGCAGACGGTGCAGAAGATTTCGGTGCGACCTTCTTCCTTGCAGGTAGGCTCTATGACACGCTTAGCGGCACGGTGACCGGTGGAGTGTACAATGTTGTCCTTGTAAGAGAAGCTGTTATCTTCGTTGCACTTGTGCATCGTGTAGCCGTCCTCGGTGCAAGTCGGCGGGACAACGGTAACGGTGAAGGTGTACTTTGTGGGGAGAACCTTTTCGGTCGTAGTAGCGTCACAGTTCTTGCAATGCAGCGTCCTGACGCCATACTCATCATAGGTAGGCTGCGTGGTGATAGTGCCTTCGTCCCAGACATGACCCGTGCCACCGTAGGAGTAGGTCATGGTATGAGAAGCGTCACGCTTGCAGTGCATCAGCATAGTGCCCTGTTCGGTGCAGGTAGCCTTTTTCAGACACTCGGCATTTGCAAAGTCCCAATCATGGCTGCCGATAGCTGGCATAGGCTTCAAAACTCTTTCGTTGCAACCCTCGTAGTTGCAGTACACCCAACGCTCGCCCTCGGTCTCACAAGAGGACTCCTTGACGATTTCGCCAAGGCGCGTGTAATCGTGGGTATGCACCTTAGCAATATCTTCGGTCTTTGTTGCGCTACAAACAGTGCAGGTGAAGGTCTTGATGCCGGTCTCAGTAGCGGTCGGCTCCTTCGTTACAACGCCTTCGTCCCAAGCGTGTCCAGTCGCAGGAACAGGTTCCGTGTAGGTGTGGCTCCCATCATTCTTGCAGGTAAAGGTCTTGACGCCGTCCTCGGTGCAGGTAGGAGCCTTGGTGACAGTGCCATCATCCCACTTGTGACCCAGAGCCGGGATTTCCTCGGTCTTCATCTCCGTGCAACCGGTATTCTGGCACTTATAGGTCTTCTCGCCAACACCCTCACAGGTAGCAGGCGCTGTTACAGCGCCATCATCCCACTTGTGACCCACAGCCGGGATTTCCTCGGTCTTAGTCTCTGCACAGCCGGCATTCTGGCACTTGTAGGTCTTTACACCGACAGTCTCGCAGGTAGCGGGCGTTGTGACAGTGCCCTCATCCCACTTATGGCCCAGAGCCGGGATTTCCTCGGTCTTAGTCTCATTGCAGCCATTACGGGTGCAGGTATAGGTCTTAACACCAGCTGTCGTACAGGTCGCTGCCGTTGTGACAGTACCATCATCCCACTTATGGCCCAGTGCATTCGTATAATCGCGTTTTTCGGTCAGAGCGGAATCCTGGTCGCAGATGTAAACGGTATAACCCTTCTCTGTGCAGGTAGGCTCTACCGTAGTGCCCTTATGCCATGTCTTCTCGACTACCGGGATATCTTCCGTGTAAGTAGCACCGCAGGAGGTACAGGTAAAGGTCTTCGTCCCCTTCTCATAGATGGTAGCGGGCTTTGTTACCTTACCGGCATCGTAGGCGTGCGGCAGCTTTGCCTTGTAATCGCCCTTGTAGGTCAGGCTGGGGACTTCATTGCACTCATAGATGGTATAACCCTCAGCGGTGCAGGTCGGAGCAACAACGCTCTTAATATGATAGGTCTTGTCGAGAGACGGGATTTCCTCGGTGCGCGTCTCGTCGCATTCCTTGCACTTGAAGGTCTTGATACCGGTCTCGGTATAAGTAGCAGCCTTCGTGACTGTACCGCCATCCCAGCTGTGTCCCTTTGCCGGAACAAAACGGTCATTGTAGTTCATGCCGCCCCACTCATGGCAGATATGCTCATCGTAGCCTTGCGTGGTGCAGGTTGCTTCATGACGGCGAACCGTGAAGGTGTATTTTACCTGAGGCTTTGCGGTAGGAGCCGGAGTAGCAGCCGGAGCAGGTGCCGGTGTTTTTGTCGCTGCCGGTTTGGTAGTCCCGCCGGAAGTCGAAGTGCCGGTGCTCGGCTTCTCCGTCTTAGTCGGCTCGCTGGTGGTGTTGTCCTTCTTATCAGTGTTCTCAGCGGGCGTGGCGGTCGGTGCAGGCGTAGCCGTCGGTGCAGGTGTGGCAGTCACTTCCGGCGTTTCCGGAACCGCTGCCTGACTTTGGCTTGTAGTCACGTCCGAACTTACCGCATTGGTGTTGTTTTTCCTCTTCTTGCAGCCGGTCAAAGAAACCGCAACCGTAGCAGCTAAAGCTACAGCAACGATTTTTTTCGCTGCACTAACTCTCCTTTTCATAGTAAACCTCCTTCCCTTTAGGGGATAGTTTCTTAACTATATTATACCAAAGAAAACATCGCGTTTACATTGATTTTTATAGATTTTACAACTCCTCTATCAAGTTCTACCGTTTGCATAAATGCAACATCCTGTAACTGTGCATAGTATCCAGTACATATGGCCATCTCCCAACCTTCGCCACAAACTGTTGATTTTCGCTATTTGCTAAAAACTTCCGTCATGTTGCATATTGACTCTTTTCATAGAAAGGAGTACGCTATTTTGAATCGAAGGAAGGGATTATTATGGAAGTCAGTATATTGCTCATGCAGCAGATAGCCCAGCTGTTTATCGTTCTTCTGATGGGCTATGTAGTCGTCAAGGCAGGGCTTCTGAAAGCCGCAGACAGCAAGATTTTATCCGTGGTTTTCGTGTATCTGGTCATGCCGTGCGTTGTTCTCAACGCATTTCAAATCGATGATACGCCGCAGATTCGCACAGGACTCTTGTACTCGATGGGCATAGCGGTCGGAATGCATGTCGTGTTTCTGGTCCTCAATGCCATCTTTAAGAAACCACTCAGATTGGATGTCGTGGAGCAGGTCAACATCATCTACAGCAATGCGGCTGCGCTCGTCATCCCTCTGGTTCAGGCTTTGCTCGGCGAGGAATATGTCGTGTATTCCTGCGCTTTCGTCATCGTTCAGTTGATTCTTCTCTGGACGCACGCAAGTGCCTGCCTGCAAGAGGGCGCAAAACTTGAATGGAAGAAGATTCTGACCAATGTCAATCTGATCGCGATTGTCGCCGGTGCGCTCTTGTACCTTCTGCACATCTCGCTGCCCTCGCCTATTGTGAGTACGCTCAGCAGCGTAGGTGCTATGATAGGGCCTATGGGGATGCTGCTGGCCGGTATGGCGATTGCGGAAGTACCGTTAAAGAAAGTCTTCTGCACACCGCGCAACTATCTTCCCGTTGCACTTCGTCTGATTGTAGTTCCTATCATTGTTCTGCTGCTACTTCGCGTGTTCCACGCATCTGACTGGATTGCAGATGGTAAAGCAATTTTAATGACAGTCTATCTATCGGCTATTACGCCGTCTTGTGCGACAGTCACCTCAATGGCGCAACTCTACAATCGTGATGCGGCGCACTCAAGTGCATTGTATGTTCTGAGTACGCTGCTTTCCATCATGACGATGCCTCTGATGATTGGACTGTTCGATATGCTGGTGTGATATACCTTTTATAAGTACTGATTAAGAAAGAGAAAAGCGCCCACCTTTCACGGTGAGCGCTTTTTCATTTTGTGGAGTATTACTGGATACCCAGAGTGACTTTCAAATTGTCATTGAAAGAATCTGCGATGGCGTGAACATTTCTATACTGGCCAGTGTATCTCTTACATTGCTCGTGGGTGATGATGGGTGTGTCATATACGATATGGTCTATACGAACATCCACGGTCAATTTGTTGTTGCAGTATTCAGCGGGACGATTTTCGAGAATATACGGACCATAAATGACCGTGCCGTAGGCATACACACCACTCTCATGCGCGGGGTCCTGTTTGCCGACATGCAGAATTACGATATCCCCAAGCTGCATATCACGAGTGGCAAGAAAACACTCTACATGGCCGGAGCTTTTTACATTATCGAACAGGTTCCACTGACGGAGATTCACGGGTTCTAAATAGATGCGCATACTGTAGTTTCTTCAGTTGCAGAATATGGCACTAGCGTGTCATTGTGTGCTAAATCGTCAAAAAAGTTTACAAGGTCGTCTGGAGTTGGCTCTAGCAATGCAATATTAATACATTCGGTTTTCTTACGATTGTATTCCCCTGCTTACTATTCCATAGCCTTATTTCACACTCTTGTAGACAAGGTCTGACAGGTACCGTGTACAGTATAGCTGCCGCTGCCTGCGGGCAGGAAGAAGCTATCGCCTTTCTTGACGGCCACGGTTTCGCCGCCACAGATCAACTCACCCTCGCCATCTGTGATGAGCAGCGAGACAAAGCTCTTCTCGTCCGCTGTGCCCTCAAACGCGCCGTTCCTGGCATCCACGGTGAAATACTCACACTGGGCCAGATGGCTGCCAAAGTCATGCTTGACGGGCAGAGTGCGCAGGGTCACGTCCAGCGCCTTCTCCACGTGCAGGGCGCGGGGCTTGCCGTCCGCCCCCACGCGGCCGTAATCGTACACACGGTAGGTCACGTTGGAGTTTTGCTGGACTTCCGCAATCACAATGCCCTTACAGATGGCGTGCAGCGTGCCTGACGGGATAAAGAAGCAATTCCCCTTATGTACCGGAACCGCGTTCAATACTTCGGTCAGGGTGTTGTTCTTGATGCGCTCCTGAAATTCCTCTTTGGAAATCTCACGATCAAAGCCATAATACAGGTAAGCATCCGGCTCGCAGTCCAGCACATACCACATTTCCGTTTTCCCGTACTGGTGCTCATTTTTTAGCGCATATTCGTTGGACGGATGCACCTGAATGGACAGATTGTTCTTGGCATCAATGAATTTTATCAGAATTGGGAACTGCTCAAACTTCTCGCAGTCGGTGCCAAGGCAGCCCGGGTGCGCTGCAATGTATTCTGCAAGGGTGGTGCCGTCCGGCAGATAGCTGGGGCCGTCCGGGTGGCAGGAAAGCAACCACGCCTCCGCCAGCGGGTTCAGATCGCTCTTGATGCCAAAGTCACTGCGCAGGCGGTTGCCGCCCCACAGGTAATCCTTGCAGCTGGGAGTCAATTTGAGAATATTCATATGAATCTCCTTTACCTTAAAATTGGACAACTAAATAAAATTTCTGGCGGGAGCGATCCGCTCCCGTCAAGAAAAAAGGACATCCACATTACCCACGGATGTCCTTTTATTATTTGACGCTGTTTTGTCTGTCACACCACTGGTTACGACTCCATCTGATTCACGCCTGATCGTAGCTGCTGGGCAATGCACGCAGGGAGATTGTGCGGTCAAAGGTGCTGTATGCGGTCAGGTAGGCGGTAAAGCAGCCTTCCATCCGGCCCATGCTGCCCTCTTTTCCGGCGGTGTAGTTATGCTCAGCAAAGCAGGGGCCGACAGAAATACCGTTCACACCCTTGGATGCGACCAGTGTTCCGTCCTTGACGACGATGCCGCCGCCGTCATTGCCCTCGAGCATGAAATGCTCGTTCTCGACGCGGCAACCCGCGTTGAAGGCCAGCTCCACCCGCAGCGGAGCGCGGTCAATGCCGGAGTTGACGATGTGGATGTCAAGGCCGTTTTCGACCTCGTTCACCTGCACGTCAAACACCATGTCGGGGCCGTAGAGCTTTTTGCGGTGGGCGTTGTCCATCTGCCACCAATCGCTGGTGGCGGGCTTTTCGGCAAAGGGCAGGTAATACCAGCCTGTCATGGTCTGGTGCAGGGCATAGCCGCCGTCCTTAGGGGCCAAGGTTGCGGGGACAAAGTTGCGGTGCTCACAGAAGCTTGCGCCGATGCGCACGGTCAGCGTGAAGTCGCCGTGCTGGAAGAACAAAAAGCTCGGGCTGTTGTTCAAGATCGTGTAGGACCAACTTCCGCGGCGGCAGCGCACAATGCCCGACCCTTCGTAATATTTGTGGTAGTTCGTCGGTGCTGCGCAGCCCTCGTGCTCCAGTGCGGCCAGTTCGGGCAGCAGCATCAGGTTGATGAGGCAGTCAAAGCTGCGCAGGGCGTGGCGCTCCACCATCTGCATAATGGCGTTGGCGGCGTCCAGCAGTTCGGGCTTGCGGCAGGTATAGCCCATGTAGAGGTATTCAAGATAATACTCCCGCGGGTAGATCTTTTTGCCCATGTCCCAGCGGGTGGAGTTGTTGGTAAAAATGCTGTCGTCGGGGTCGATGTAGGTCAGCATCATTTCCAGGTTGCGCAGCACCGGCGCATAGTAGCTCTCGTCACCGGTGGCCACGGCCAGCATGATCATGGCATCGTTGTTGATGCGGTTGTAGTTGCCGGCCGAACGCTCGGCGTACTCGCCGTCCTCGTTGCAGTCGTTGCCTTCTTTCAGGATGGCCTCGGCGGCGGTGCGGCATTCGGACTTATCAAACAGCTTGGCGCAGAGCATCAGCACCGACGCGATGGCCCAGCGGTGGTTCGGGGTGTGGAAACCGCAGTGGCACAGGGCATCGGCTGCATCGCGGATGATGGCCTCATACTTAGGCTTCAGCTCTGCGGCAGCGGCCTTGGCTTCGGGCGCGGCGGGCAGTGCGCCGTCCACGACCTTACACAGGTAGACATAGGCGGGCAGCAGCCGCTTGGTGCAGAAAGCCGTGTCCGGGCCGGAGAAGAAGTTGCAGTTGATGAGGTCAAAGTAGCCGCCTGGCCGCTGGGAGCGGCGCACAAAAGCCAGCGCCAGCGCCAGGCGGCGGCCCAGCTCGGCGTCCAGGTAGTAACGGCTCTCTGGGTTCAGGTAGCAGGCCGTCATTGTCGTGGCGCGGTAGATGGCCGTTTTCGGCTCGGCCAGGCTGTCCGCCTTGGGGAAACCGCCGCAGAAGGGGCTGTTCTCGTCCAAAATCTGGATATCGAGATAGCGCTGCACGCGGCTTTCGCTGTCGTGCAGGATACGTTCATAGTGTTTGCGCATAGGTCCACTCTCCTTATTTGCCTTTGCCCAGCAGAGCCGCGCCGATGATGCCCGCGTCGCCGAACAGCTCGGCCGACATGATGCGGGGCTGCTTGGGGCAGCTGCGGCCATAGCCGTGTGCGGCATTGAACGCCCGGATCGGCTCGACCAGTACGTCGCTGCGGCGGCTGATGCCGCCGCCCAGGCAGAGCACCTCGGGCTGGAAGATGTTGATGATGCTCGTCACGCCGACGCAGAGGTAGTGTACATAGGTGTTGACCACCTGCACGGCGGTCTCGTCGCCCGCGTCGTAGGCAGCCAGGATGACCTTGCCGTTGACGTTGGCTTCCTCGTTTTCCGCCAGCGCCCAGAGCTTGCTCTCCTTATGGGCGGCCATGGCCTCCCGCGCCTGACAGATGAGCGCCGTGACGCTGCCGTACTGCTCAAAGCAGCCGCGCATGCCGCAGTTGCACTCTTTCCCGTGCATATCAATCACAAAGTGGCCCAGCTCAGCCGCTGCGCCGTTGCAGCCGGTCAGCAGCTTGCCGTTCAGCACTACGCCGCCGCCGACACCGGTGCCCAGCGTGACCATGACCATGCTGCTGCTCCCTTTGCCTGCACCCGCGCAGTACTCGCCCCAGGCGGCAACGTTGGCGTCGTTATCCACATAGACGGGCAGGCCGGTGCGCTCGTGGATCATCTGGCCCAGCGGGACGTTGTCAAATTCCAGATTGTTGGCATACAGCACGGTGCCGGTGTCCACATCGACGCTGCCGGGCGCACCGATGCCCACCCAGGCGGCATCACTCAGGGCCAGACCCAGGGCAATCGCCATGCGGCGGCAGAGCAGCGCGATACGGTCGGCGATGTCCGACGCCGGGCAGGGCAGCCCGGTCTTGATGCTGTCGGTCAGCAGCAGTTTCCCGTCCAGGTCAGCAATGCCGCCTGCGATGTTGGTGCCGCCCAGATCGAT
>OIYY01001222.1_pt1 | contig 14382 bp, 12 predicted proteins | sample 1588341 | NCBI WGS metagenome assembly OIYY01 (sample SAMN03283287) | human gut metagenome | biome: human-associated habitat; material: feces | host: Homo sapiens | place: Peru | collected 2012 | reverse complement strand
GGCCCTTTGCGCTGTATTCCTTGGCCATCATGATGATCTCCTTGTTGGCGATGGTGTTGGCCAGCGAGGTATCCTTGACGAGGGTGATGACCTCGTTGCCCATGGGGGCCAGAATGCGCTTGACCACCTGCAGCAGCGTCACCTTGAAGAAGATCTGCGTTTTGGTCATGCCCAGCACCTGACCAGCCTCGGTCTGGCCCTTGGGGACAGCCTCGATACCGCCGCGGTAGATCTCGGAGAAGTAGCAGGCATAGTTGATGGCAAAGGCCACCACCGCCGCCACCATGCGTCCGCCGGAGCCGGAGGGCCACGGGTTATTCATGCCCAGCAGGCCGGGGCCAAGGTAGATCACGATGATCTGCAGCATCAGCGGCGTGCCGCGGATGACCCACACGAAAGTTTTCACCGCGCCGGAGAGCGGCTTGCACCGGCTCATGGAGCCGAAAGCGACCACCAGACCCAGCGGCAGCGCAAACAGCAGGGTCAATGCAAACAGTTCACAGTTGAGCAGAAACGCGCCGGAAAGGCGCCCCAGAATCACAGACACAAGAACACACCCATCAATCCGTTTTTAACAAAGGGAACGCCCCGTTCAGGGGGCGCTCCGCTCATTTTAAATGTAAATGCTTAATCGGCCAGAGCCAGATCGTACTTGTCGGCCAGAGCCTGCATGGTGCCGTCAGCCTTCAGCTCATCAAAGGCGGCATCCACAGCGGCGGCGGCATCGCTGCCCTTGCGGAAGGCCACGCCGTACTCCTCGGCGTTCAGCTCATCCACGATCTTCAGGTTGGCATAATCGGTGCCCTCGCCGATCATGGCGTTGGCCAGCGTCAGATCCAGCACAGCGGCATCAGCAGTGCCTGCGGCAACTTCCATCAGGCAGTCGGTCTGCACGCTCTTGGAGACGTAATCGGTCTGTGCCAGATTCTCGTCACCTTCGATGGCAGCCTCACCGGCAGAGCCGGCTTCAGCCACAACGGTCTTGCCCACCAGATCTGCAGTGGAGTTGTAATCAGTGCCGTCCTTCACGACCACGACCTGTGCGTTCTTGGCGTAGGCCTTGGTGGTGGCGGTGTTGGCCATGATATCATCGGTCAGGGTCATGCCGTTCCAGATGCAGTCGATGCTCTTGGCGTCCAGCTCAACCACCTTGGTGTCCCAGTTGATCTCCACGAACTCCGGCTCGACCCCCAGCTTTTCGCACACAGCCGTTGCCAGCTCGGTGTCAAAGCCGGTGAAGTTGCCGTCCGCATCGGTGTAGTTCATGGGCTCGTAGACGGTGTAGCCAATGACCATCTTGCCCTTTTCCTTGATGTAATCCAGATCACCGGCAGCAGTTTCGGCAGCAGAAACGGCTGCGCTGCCGGACGCGGCAGAAGATGCCACGGTGGAAGTGGATGCGGCACCGCCGCAGGCGGCAAGGCTCAGTGCCATGGCACCAGCCAGAAAAGCAGAGACTAAACGTTTCATAACAGGTTTCCTCCCTCGTTATTTCCCAAAAGATGTTCCCTCTCAGTTTAGCATTTTATCATGCTAAAGTGTTAAACCGTGACTATAGAATAGCGCGTTTGAGGGCATTTGGCAAGAGGGAATACAAAAGTTAGTGCATATTGCCCTTTATTTTTTTCTTTTCGTTTCGTATCTTGTTGAATTGCACAAGTAAAAGAGGAAAGACGCAGTGTCTTTCCCCTTCCCGATTGCTTATTCTTCTGCGAACGCCGCCAGTGCCGCCTTTTGCAGCTCTGTCACTGAAATGGTGCATACAGCCGCAAGGTCAGCATCCGAGCCGTCGTCCGGGATGGATGCCACCTCTGCGCGGGTCCGGCCCTTGAGGTAGTCGCACCAGCCCTCGCTATGCTCATACCATTCTTTGTCCAGAGCGGATGCACCGCGCATCCCGTACTGATCGCCCTGCTCCAGCTTGGTTTTCACCAGCTCCGGTGCCGACACAGTGCCGTCCGCGCTCACCGTCAGGGCAGGCTCTGTCACGTCAGCGATGGCACCGGTCACGCGGTCGTCGGCATCCAGCGTCAGAGCCGTCACCGTAATGTCTATCTGCGCGGTCACATCGTGGTCATCGTCAGCGGTCAGATTTTTGGTATCATTGCGCACCGACACGCCCAGCACAGTACGGTCGCCGCGGGCCGAACCAACCGCCTTTGCGTTCTCGCAGGCGCGCACCACTGCATCCCGATAGCCGTCCACTGCAATGGTACAGCCGGAAAGCAAGTCGGCGTCCTTGGGCTTGCCGTTATCGTCGGTGGCAAGCTTTTTCACTTCGTCCGGGGTTTTGCCGGTAAGATAATTGCCAAAGGAATCTGCCTGTTCTGTCCAGCCTTTTTTCAGCGAGGACACCGCAGCCAGCGGGTAGTCATCGCCCTTCTGGCGCTTAGTGCGATAGTCGGTGGGCATCGTCACCTTGCCGGTGCTGTCCCCCGTTACAGAAAGTTCCACCTCATCCAGCATCACATCGGCCACTTTCCCCTCAGTATCCAGCAAAACGGCGGCAGCGATCGTGTTGATCTTCCCGGCACGCTCCTCTCCGTCCGCTTCCGTCAGGATACCAAGGCCGGTACGCCATGCGGCGTTCTGCGTGGTCTGGGACGAGCTGCCGCCCATGCCTGTGCTCATGCCTCCGGAAGAACCGGAGCCGCTCCCGCCGCAGGCGGTGAGTGTCAGCGCCGCCGCCAGCGTGCAGCCCAGAACCGTGCAAGATATCTTTTTCGTTATCATCGAAATGCTCCCTTTCCTGCCCCATCGTGAAGGGGCTTTTGGGCTAGTTTGCCCGGAAAGGGAGTTTTTTATCACATCAAAGGGCTCAGCAGCCGCAGCACACTGTCCAGCACGGTGCCCAGCAGTCCGGTACGGCAGTCCGATATCTGCACTTCCCGGCATTTGGGCAGTGTTTCCCGCACGTCATCCCGCAGGACGGTCACTTGACTGTTGTTCTGCAGCAGCACGCCGCACTCGAAGTGCAGGAACAGGCTGCGGTAATCCATGTTGATGCTGCCCACCACAGCGGTGCTGTCGTCGCTTACCCAGCACTTGGCGTGCAGGAAGCCGGGGGTGAACTCGTAAATGCGCACACCCGCCCGCAAAAGCGGCAGATAGTACGACCGGCTCAACCGGAATACCAGCTTCTTGTCCGGGATGCCCGGCAGCACCAGACGGACATCTACCCCGCGCTTGGCAGCGTTTTTCAGTGCATCCAGCATTTCCTCACCGATCGCAAGGTAGGGTGTATAGATGTAGACATACTGTTTTGCCTGCGCAAGGATATTCAGATAAACGGTTTCTGCCATGGGTTCTTCGTCCAGCGGACTGTCTGCATAGGGCTGCACCACGCCGTCCGATGCCGGCGGCACCAGTGGCATGGGACGAAACGCATCATAATCCGTCTCGCTGGGGCGGAAGGCATTCCAGAAGTTGAGGAACATCACCGTAAAGTTCCACGCGGCGTCGCCTTCCACACGCAGGGCTGCATCCTTCCAGTAGCCGAAGCGCTGCTCGGCGTTGATATACTCATCTGCCAGATTCACGCCGCCGGTGTAGGCCACCGTACCGTCAATGACTACGATCTTGCGGTGGTCGCGGTGGTTCATCACCAGCGAAATCAGGGGAACCACCGGGTTGAACGGGATGCAGCGGATATGCGCCCGCTCCATCCGCACGATAAAATCGGCAGGCAGGCCCAGCAGACTGCCAAAATCATCGTAGATCAGGCGCACATCCACGCCCTGTGCCGCCTTGCGGCGCAGGACCTTCTCGATGCCATTCCACATGCAGCCATGGCTCACGATGAAAAATTCCAGAAAGATGCTCTTTTGGGCCTTTTCCAGATCGGCCCGTAACTGCGGATACATCGCTTCGCCGCTGGCAAAATACTGCGCACGGGTGTTCTGCCATGCCGGATAGGGGCCATACTTTGCCACATAACGGCTCTGGCCCTGCCCGCCGGCATCCAGACTGTCCAGTACGCCCGGCTGCTGCTGCAGGTCTTTTTTATGTGCGCTGTCCACAGCATGCATTTTCAGGCTCAGCCGTTTGCCCGGGCGTTTGTTGCCAAAAGCCAGATACAGTGCACCGCCCAGCAGCGGCAGAATGCCGATCAGTGCGATCCAGCCCACCTTATAGGCGCTGTTCTCGTCCTTGCGCACAAGGTACAGGATAATGAGCAGGCTCAGTGCATTGAGCAGACCGTTCACCCATACACGGCCCGTACCGGTGGTAATGGAATAGAACACCCAGCACAGCCACAGCAGCTGCAGCGCTACCAGCACCACCGTGATGGTGACGCGGTTCAGGATGCGGTTGAAAAAGCGCACGATCGGCGAACGAAAAAACATCTGCCTGCCCTCCTCCTTTATTATAATATGTGTAAGTATAGCGCGGTTTTGCAGCTTTTTCAAGATTTGCATTGTTTCCTGACGCGCCCCGCAAAAAAGCCGACCGGAAAAATCTGCGGATTTTTCCGGTCGGTAAACAAAGAAATGATTTTTTCGTCAAAGAGACAGATCTTGCAGTTCCCGCGCAAATGCGGAGCCATTGAAAGGCGCTTTATGCTTCGGCTTCGCCGTCCTCAAAGCCCACCATCAGGCCGCCCTGCTCAGCGTAGTAGCTGCACAGGCCGCCGCACTCGGTGACATCTACCTGTGCGCCTGCAAACACCGCATGGATCATCAGCTTCAGGCGCTTGGCAGCTTCCGGGTTATCACAGTGGGCAATGTGCACTTTGCCATCGGTAAAGCCGTGATCCTTCAATTCCAGCACGATGCGCTCCAGTGCGCCGTGCTCGCCACGGGTCTTGCACAGCACATCCAGCTCACCGCTTTCACTGGCCTGACCAATGACCCGGATGCCCAGCATCCGCGCCACGGCGGCAACGGCGGGCTTCACACGGCCGTTGCGGGCCAGATTTGCCAGCGATTCCAGCGAAAACACCAGATGCGTATGCTTGTGGTAAGCCAGGATCGCCTCGCAGATCTCGTCGAACTCCATCCCAATCCGGACGAGATCCCGCAGACGCTCTGCCAGCAGCCGCAGCTCCGGCCCGGCAGACAGGCTGTCCAGCACAAAAATACGGGCCTCCGGGTGTGTTTCCTTGTATTCTTCCGCTGCCAGCAGTGCAGCATTGTAGCTGCCGGACAGTGTGCCCGTGATGGTGACAACAAAGATCTGCTCTGCACCCTCATAAGCAGCCAGCCAGTCTGCCACATTGGGGCAGGAGGTGCTGGTCTTGCCCTTGTAAGTACGCAAAGACCGGGCCATGCCCACGGCATCCAGAGTGCCGTCATCCAGATATTCCTGTTCATCCGTGACGATCTTCAACGGCACACAGGCAAAATCCACGCCCGGCAGGGCATACAGGCTGGACGAAGAATCCACAACGATCTTGGTTTTCATAAAATGCACGCTCCAAATCTATTTTGTGATAGCAGGTCATTTTTGTATTTTCCGTGCCTTACACGCACTTCCGCCTGCCTGACTTTTTCGGTTCGCTGCAGACATCATAGCAGTTTTTCAAAAACCTGTCAAGGGATTTTATGCATTCTTTCAAAAGTTTTAAAAATCCGTTGACCAAAGAACCGATTTGCGCTATAATACCGCCAGAAAACCATTTTCTGTATCCCGCGCAGCCCAGCTGCGCCAACCTTAGAGAACTGCTTACGATATGAAAACTGAAACCAAATGCCGTGTTGCGGCCTGCGCCGCCGGGTTTGCCCTGCCCCGGTACGCCGATCTCCCACAGATGGGGCTTTATCTTGACCAGACTGTGCAGTATGTCAACAGCTATTTCCGCACCTTCTGCGGCGTGGAGCTCACCTCTTCCATGGTCAGCAACTACGTCAAAAAGGGCATTCTGTCCCACCCGGTGCGCAAGAAATATGCCCGCGATCAGATCGCATCCCTGATGTACATTGCAGTCTCCAAAACCGTTCTTTCGATGGAAAACATCGACGCCCTGTTCAAAATGCAGCGGGCGCACTGTTCCGCCGGGGCAGCTTACGACTACTTCTGCGACGAGATGGAGAACTGCCTGCCGTTTGTGTTCGGCTGCACCAAGGAGATCCGTGACCTTGCCGTGGATGCCGCAGATGAAAAGCTGCTTCTGCGCAGCACGATCCTTGCAGCGGCAAACAAAATGTATCTGGACTGCTGCTTCAACGCCCTGCGGCAGGAGGAAAATCTCTGGGATACTATTCTGCCCGATCTGGCGTAAGAGCACAAAAAAGGCCGTGCCTCCACAAAAGGAAGCACGGCCTTTGCATTATTTTATACGTTCAAGATCAGGTATCCTGCAGTTCCCCGCGGCTTGCAGCCTTGAGGTATGCGAAGATGAAACCATCCAGATCGCCGTCCATCACAGCGTCCACATTGCCGGTCTCGTAGTTGGTGCGGTGATCCTTGACCATGGTGTAGGGCATGAACACATAGCTGCGGATCTGGTGACCCCAGGCGATCTCGTTCTGCACGCCCTTGATGTCGTCGATCTTATCCATGTGCTGCTGCTTTGCGATCTGATACAGCTTTGCCTTCAGCATTTCCATGGCGTAGTCACGGTTCTGGAACTGGCTGCGCTGGGTCTGGCAGCTGACCACGATGCCGGTGGGCTTGTGGATCAGACGGACAGCCGAAGAGGTCTTGTTGATGTGCTGGCCGCCGGCACCGGAGGAACGGTAGACCTGCATCTCGATGTCTTCGGGGCGGATATCCACCTGGATGGTGTTGTCCAGCTCCGGCATGACTTCCAGCGAGGCAAAGCTCGTCTGGCGGCGGGCGTTGGCGTCAAACGGAGAGACGCGGACCAGGCGGTGCACGCCGTTCTCGCTCTTGAGCAGGCCGTAGGCGTTGGCGCCCTTGACCATCATCGAAGCACTCTTCAGACCGGCTTCGTCGCCGTCCTGATAGTCCAGCACTTCCACGGTCATGCCGTGGGCAGCGGCCCAGCGGTTATACATCCGGTAGAGCATCTCGGCCCAGTCCTGCGCCTCGGTGCCGCCGGTACCGGCATGGAAGGTCAGGATGGCGTTGCTGTGGTCGTACTCGCCGTTCAGCATGGTCATGAGCTGCAGCTCATCCACCGCCTTCTCCACGGTGTTGACCGCCTCTTCGGCTTCAGGGATCAATTCCGGGTCGTACTCCTCGTCCAGCATTTCCAGCATGGTCTCGGCGTCATCGTACAGGCCCTGCAGCTTTTCAAAGCGGTTCAGCTTGCCGCGCAGGTCGCCCACCTCGTCGAATACCTTTTTGCTCAGCTCAGCGTCATCATAGAAGCCGGGGCGGGACATGGTGTGCTCCAGCTCCTGCACACGCTTGCGGGAGGCCTCGATGGCGAGGGCCTCTTCCAGGTCCTTCACCGCTGTGCCGTACTCGGCCAGCTTCACTTTCAGTTCTTCAGTCGTGATCATTCTCAATATCCTCTCAAAAATAAGAAGTATCGCCCTTATTTCTCATGGGTCCATCGCGCTTTGCATTCTGGCAAACACAAAAGCCGGCCGCCAGGGGTTCTCCCTGCGGGAGAGCTGGCATCGCGCAGCGATGGCTGAGAGGGCTACAAAAAGATACAGTTTATACACAGATACTTCATTAGTATACCGGGAATCCGTGATAAAGTAAAGAGGAAAAATCACCATCATGCTGGAAATTTGAAGATTTTCACCTTTTCTTTTCTCCGGGATGGGAGTATAATAGCATCAAGTACCATTTATGGGAGGAAGTTATGCCAAAATATTATGGCTGCCCCTGCGAGGGCTGCGGCAAGCCGCTGACGCTGCAGGACGATATCGTCGTCTGCCCCGACTGCGGCGCACCGTACCACCGGGATTGTTATGAAAAACTGGGCCGCTGCATCCACAGCCCGGCTCATGCCGCCGGATACGAATGGAAGTTCCCGTATCAGGAATCCGAGCTGTGCACCTGCCCTGCCTGCGGCGAGCGCACCCTGCGCAGCGAGGACCACTGCCGCTGCTGCGGTGCCGTGCTGCCGCCGGAAGGGGCCGAAGAGCCTGCCGACCGCATGGCCGGCCCCGGCGAGGGCAATTTTGATTATTCCAGCCTGTACCGCCAGTATCAGGAGACCGGCTCCATGCCCCAGGACCCCATGCGGCAGGCCTATGAGGCCGCCTTTGGCAAGGACGAGATGCTGGACGGCATCCCCTGCAAGGACTGGGCCAGCTACATCGGCCCTGCGTCCCCCGCCTACCTGAGCACCTACTGCCGGATGCAGCTGGCGCACAGCAAGATCTCCATGAGTTTTTCGGCACTGCTGTTCGGGCCGTTCTATTTCTTTTACCGCAAGGCATGGAAGCCCGCATTCGGCTTTCTGGCAGCTGAGCTGCTGCTGGCCGTGCCCACCCTGCTGCAGCTGATGCAGCTCACCGGCAGCACCATGGCCCCCGCTCTGAGCGATTCCACGATGGTCATGCTGGCCCGCCTCTGCTCGGCCCTGAGCTTTTTGCTCATGGTCGTGCGCGGCATGTACGGCAAGTGGCTCTACCGCAAGAGCGCGGCAGACCGCATCCGGAAGATCCGTTCCGAATTCCCGGACGAAGCCCAGCGCAAGGCCGTTCTGGCCGCACAGGGCGGCGTCAGCTTTGCGGCGGTGTTCGGCTGCTTTTTGCTGCTGATGGTCATCGGCAGCGCCAGCACCCTGCTGCTGGGCCCCAATGTGGACGCCCTGCTCAATCTGGTCTACGGCTGATGCACCCAGCCTGCGATAGTTCTACGAAGGAGTTTTGAATCATGAAAAAAGTCACGAAAGCTGTCATCCCTGCTGCGGGTCTTGGCACCCGTGTGCTGCCCGCCACCAAGGCCATGCCCAAAGGGATGCTGCCCCTTGTGGACAAGCCCGCCATCCAGTATCTGGTGGAAGAGGCCGTCCGTTCCGGCATCACCGACATCCTCATCATTCTGGGCCGCAACCAGAGCATCATCGAAGACCACTTCGACCGCAGCCCGGAGCTGGAAGAGAAGCTGGCCGCACCCGGCAAGGAGAAGATGCTGGAGGAGTGCCTGGGCATCTCCAACCTGGCCAACATCTACTTCGTCCGCCAGAAGCAGACCCTGGGCCTTGGCCACGCCGTGAGCATGGCAAAAGCCTTTACCGGCGACGACCCCTTCGTGGTCATCTATGGCGATGACGTCATCTGGGGCGAAGACCCGGTCTGCGCCCAGCTCATCCGTGCCTACGAGGAGTTCGGCCGCCCGGCCGCAGGCGTCTCCGCTGTGCCCTGGGCCGATGTGAGCCGCTATTGCAGCCTGAAGACCACCCCCATCCACGACAACTACTTCTTCGTGGATGACATGATCGAAAAGCCCAAGAAGGGCCAGGAGTTCAGCAACTACTCCATCCTGGGCCGCGTCCTGCTGACCCCGGAGATCTACGACATCCTTGCCCGCACCAAGCCCGGTGCCGGCGGCGAGATCCAGCTGACCGACGCCATGGCCGAGTTCGCCCGCAATTATGGCGGCATGACTGCAGTGGAGTTCACCGGCAAGCACTACGACATGGGCAACAAGCTCAAGATCGCCGAGGCACAGGTGGAGCTGTCGCTCCAGCACCCGGAGATCGGCGAGGCCTTCCGCGCTTATCTGAAAGAATTCTGCAAGACGCTGTAACGCATCTGCACAAAAATCCCCTTCCGCATGGTCCTGCCGCGCGGAAGGGGATTTTTTGTTTTACCGGCTCCTGTGCCGGGAGGTCTTTTCAAATTTCAGGCCCGGCTTTGCCCCGGACGCCTTGCGGCGTTTTTGGGGGCGCAGAGCGTAAAAGTAGCCGAACCCCGTGCCGCAGATGCCGCCCACGATGTGCATGAAGTTGGCGACATTGTCATGCACGAAGACGATATCGTACACTTGCTGGCCCAGATACAGCGCCGCCACCAGCAGCATCGTGACCGGGATGCCGCCCGAAAAACCGGACAGCGACGCCAGCATGATGAGCATGAACACGATGCCGGAAGCGCCCAGCAGGGCCGTGCGGGGGAAGAGCGCGCATTGCAGCACACCGGACACCAGCGCCGTGAAGACGATGCCCTCCAGCAGCGGGATGCTGCCGTATTTTTCCTCCATCGGCGGGCCGATGACGAGGAGCAGAAGCATATTGTTCAGGAAATGATCCCAGCTGGCATGGCCCAGCACATGGCCGAACAGCCGGACATAGAACAACGGGTCTTTGAACGAGGAGCGGTAGACGCAGAACAGGTGCATGGTCGTCCAGCCGTTCGTCCACTGGCCCAAAAAGAGCACCAGCAGCGACAGCAGAAAAAAGGTGAGGATCACCGGGGAATTGTATTGCAGCTGCAACGTAAATTTAGCACGTTTCGTAATGGCTTCATCCTTTCGCGGCCCGCGGAGGCCGGGCATTTTTTACTTCCGGCAGGGTCGGCACCCTGCATTTCCGTTCGTTTCCTCTTTGCCGAATGTTTGAGAAAAGCGTTTTCAGTATATCATGTTTTTCCGTTCCCGAAAAGCCCCGCCCCGGCATTTTTTGCATCCGGTCAGGCAGCTTTTTTGCCCGGCCTCTGTGCACTGCGCATTGACAACGCTCCGCAACTCCGCTACACTATTGATATCGAATATCCCGGCATCTGCGGGGCAGAAGATCCCCCGCAAAAACGAAAGAAGGTCTCCCCTTTGGCAACGGAAGCAAAGCTCCGGCAGTTGGCAGAAAGCGGCTGCCCGGTCTACTATTTTTATTCCAGCGAGCGGTATCTGGTGCGGCAGGCCGTGGCGGCTGCCGTGCGGCTGCTCTCGGCCGACAGCGACGAAGAAGCCACCGTGCTGGACGATGCCGCCCCGGAGCTGGAACAGCTCATCATGGCGGCGGGCACCATCTCATTTTTCGGCACCCGGCGCGTGGTGGTCCTGCCCGAACTGGACCCCGCCGCCTACAGCGACAAAGATCTGGATGCGCTGTGCGAAACGCTTTCCAGCCTCGAAAATGCCGTCGTCGTGCTGGGCAGTGTGTTTCCTTTGGAGCGCGGCAAGCTCAAAACCGGCAAGCGGGCACAGAAGCTCACCGCTGCCTGCAAAAAACTCGGCTATGCCGAAGAGCTGGCCAAACCCAAGCCCTATGAACTCAAGGTGCTGATGATCGAGCGGGCCAAAGCGCAGGGTGCTACCCTGCCCGAAGGCGCCGCCACCGCCCTGCTGGAGCGCTGCGGCGAAGACCCCTTCCTGCTGGAAAACGAGGTGGACAAGCTCTGCGCCCTCTCCGGCTATCAGACCGTCACTGCGGCCATGGTGGCCGAGATGGGCACCGTGAGCCTGGAGGCCGATGTCTTCGAGATGACCCGGATGATCACGGCCAAAAACGCCACCGGGGCCTGCAAAAAATTACAGGCTCTGCTCCGGCTGCAGCAGGAGCCCATCGCCATCACGGCGGCACTCATCGGCAGCTATGTGGACCTCTACCGGGTCAAGCTGGGCAGCACCAGACGCAAGAGCTACAGCACCGTTTTCAAGGAGTTCGGCTACAAGGGCAGCGATTACCGGCTCAAGCGCTCGGCCGAGACCGCCAGCCACTACACCCTCGGCCAGCTGGAAGCCTGCTTGCAGGTCCTGCTGGATCTGGACAGATCATTGAAAAGCCAGCCCGTAGACGCGGAGGTGCTGCTGGAAGCAGCTCTCTGCCGTCTGGCGCTGGCGGGGAGCGGACGATGAGCGAACGAGAACTTCTCCACACCGACCGGGTGCTGGTGGTGGAAGGCAAATACGATGCGGCCCGCCTTTCCCACCTGACGGACGCGCTGATCCTTCTGACCGACGGATTCGGCATTTATAAGGATAAAAGGCGCCAGCAGCTGTTCAAGACGCTGGCAAAGAAAAACGGACTCATCCTGTTCACGGATTCGGACGCCGCCGGGTTCCGCATCCGCACCTACATCACCAATCTGGTGGGGGCCGAACACGTGGTGCAGGCCTATGTGCCCGCCATCCACGGCAAGGAAAAGCGGAAGCCGCAGCCCGGCAAAGAGGGTCTGCTCGGCGTGGAGGGCGTGGACGACGCCATCGTGCTGCAGGCGCTCAAAGACGCCCTCGGTGCGGAGGCTGGCGCAGCTGCCCCCCGCCCGGAGGGCCGGGCCATCACCTATGCCGACCTCTACGATTGGGGGCTCTCCGGCACACCGGGCAGCGCCGAGCGGAAATATGCGCTGCTCAACGCCCTGGGCCTGCCGCCCCGCCTCTCGAAAAAGGAGCTGGTGGAGGCGCTGAACCGCCTGTACCGGTTCGAGGAACTGGATGCGTTCCAGGCGGCGTTTTTTGCTTCGGTGTGAAAGCACTCCGCGATGAAGGTCAAAATTTTTACCGACATCCGCCCCACCCTTCCCGCAGCAGTTCCAGTGCGTGGGTCTCCAGGCGGGAAACATAGCTCCGGCTGATCTGCAGCAGCTTTGCGGTCTCCAGCTGGGTCAGCGGCGGCTGACCGGCCAGGCCATACCGCAGCAGGATCAACTTCCGTTCCCGCGCCGGAAGACCTTCGATGAGCTGCCGCAGCCGCCGGGCCTCGTCCTGCTGCTCACAGCTGTCCTCCATGCAGAAGCCGTCCTGCAGCACGTCCGAGAGGGTCAGCGCCGTGTCGTCCTTGCCCGCCTCCAGCGTTTCCTGCAACGACACGGTAGTCCCGCTTTTCCGCTCCCTCCGGAAGTGCATCCGAAGCTCATTTGCTATCCTCTCCCCAACGAACGTTCAGATGGAAAAGAGAATCCACCCCCCTTTCACACAGCAACGCACCTACGTCAAAAGGGTGTCATGTGAGGGTCGTGGTCTAACCCCTCAACCGAACAAGCATCCGCTGCTGGGAAACCGAGCAAAAGACCATCCGTCAGAAGTGCTTTTCCCATCTGGTGGAAAACCTTGGTTCCGATTTTCCATCCATGCTTCGCATGTGAGGTATGGTAATTTTTCTCCGGTCAAACGAAAAAGCTCGTCTGCAAGCCACGATATGTGGCAGCGCAGACGGGCTTTCGTTATGGAATCATTCTGTTTCAATTATTCTGATATTCGCTCTGACTTACATGGCGTTCCGTAAAACACGCAGTCGTTCTTCAAACGTTGCTTTCCATGCCGGATGCTCGGAGAATACGGTGTGCTCCACCTGACGGACTTGGTTCAGTCCGATGTTCCGCACCGCTTCCACTGCAGCATCTTTTTGGCTCAGATGGCGTTTTCCCACGGTCAGACAGTTTGCGCCTTCTGGCGTGTCGTACTGCTGAAACGACCGGTTGAAGTCCATCAGGTCATGCAGACGGATGGGCTGATTGGTTTCGTTGTCTACCAGCAGACCCCAATTTTCCCAATGACGGTCGGTATTGCCCACCAGATAATCCAGAATGTTCATCATATAGTAGCTGGGAGCATCCAACTCTAAGATCTTATCCAGCGTGTTCCAATCATGGTTCGTGCAGTAGACGTCGTAGGCTGCATAGGTCACAAGACTGTATCGCTGAGATGTCATGATTTTGCTGATAGAAACCGGCTCATTTTCAAACATCCCCTGCTCATACAGTACCTGATGGCAGTCAAAGCACCGGCAGATTTTGCTTGCCAGCACTTCACGTTCCACCGCTTCCCTGCCACCATCCTTGTAAAGATAGAAGCCATCCTCTTTTCGCACCCACGCCTTGGGGTACAAGCCGCCCGTAGACAGGTCATTTGCCAGAAGATGGGCGTTTGTCACCGTCATTTGGTGCCCCCGCAGCGCAATATCCACAAGCGCATTGCTTAAGGAGTGTGCAAAAAGGTTGATATCCTCGAATCGAATCTTCTCGTTTTCTTCTTTCACCCAGAACACATCCAGCAAAGACAGACAATGGTAGGATAATGCAATCTGTGCTCGTTCCCTGTCCGTAACACTCTGAGATGCACCGATACTGTTCAGGATTTCCTTGGCGTAGGTGCGATCCAACGTCAACATCCGGGAGGCGCACCAATAGTAAAAGTTCGTTACATTATTGATGCGCTCGTCAAAATCATCCGATTCCACCAGAACCAGATCATAGGGCATGAAATCCTCGAGGCAGACCCTGCATTCCCCTGTCGTGCTGAGTTGTGCCACACAGCTTTCCCGGTGCATGATCTCGTAAAACATGGTTTTCATCCCTCCCTGCGTTCTGTGTCTTGCTCTGTATTTATATTACCTTCTTTTTTCACGGGACGCAAGAGCATTTACTTTTCAAAAATCTTTTTCTGCTGCTCCATCAGAACGGTTTCGATACGCTCTTTCAGCAAAAAGCGGAACTGTTTTGCGTGTTACGCAATGTCACAGGATACCATATTGGCTGCCAACAATCAACAGTTTTGCTGTGTCAGCCGCATTTCAAAAGACTTATGTAACACAAAAAGCCCCACGCTCAACACTGCCTCTGAATCTGACCGTCT
>OIYY01001219.1_pt1 | contig 14426 bp, 14 predicted proteins | sample 1588341 | NCBI WGS metagenome assembly OIYY01 (sample SAMN03283287) | human gut metagenome | biome: human-associated habitat; material: feces | host: Homo sapiens | place: Peru | collected 2012 | reverse complement strand
CCGGAAAGGTGTTTAACCATGCAGGAGAAGAAGTGGAGCCAGCCTATTGGTTGGGTAAGTATAGCGACATGCCCCATATTCTGAGTTTTCTGAATGAGAGTTACCAGACCATCTTTAATGTCTTGGAGACCGATAATGAGGTAGCACCATTGCTCGGTCCATTCCAGACCGCCTTGAAGAACAAGGCAATGGAGCAGTTGGAGGGTATGATAGGTACACTGCGTGTCTATACCTCACGTCTTGCCACTAAGGAAAGCTATTGGATATTCCACAAGGACGGCGATGACTTCGACCTGAAGGTCAGTGACCCGAAGAATCCGAGCTATCTGCTGATAGCCAATGACCCAGAAATGGAGAGCATCATCGGAGCATTGAATGCCCTAATCCTCAACCGACTGGTGACACGAGTGAACACAGGGCAAGGCAAGAACATCCCTGTGAGCATCATCGTGGACGAGTTGCCTACACTCTACTTCCATAAGATAGACCGACTGATAGGTACAGCCCGAAGCAACAAGGTGAGCGTAGCCTTGGGATTCCAGGAACTGCCACAGTTGGAAGCCGACTACGGGAAGGTGGGTATGCAGAAGATCATCACCACCGTTGGCAATGTGGTAAGCGGTTCGGCACGAAGCAAGGAAACGCTCGAATGGCTATCCTCCGACATCTTCGGAAAGGTGGTACAACTGAAGAAAGGCGTGACCATTGACAGAGATAAGACGAGCATCAACCTGAATGAGAATATGGACAGTCTTGTACCAGCCAGTAAAATCTCGGACATGCCGACAGGATGGATCTGCGGACAGACCGCAAGAGACTTTGTGGCTACCAAGACCGGCATGAATGGCAGTATGAACATACAGGAGAGCGATGAGTTCAAGACCAGTAAGTTCTATTGCAAGACCGACTTTAATATGGCAGACATCAAGAAAGAAGAAAGCGAGTATGTGCCACTGCCCAAGTTCTACACCTTCAAGAGCCGTGATGAGCGTGAGCGCATCCTCTACAAGAACTTCGTGCAAGTTGGTGAGGATGTGAAAGCCATGATAGCAGAGATATTCAATAAGAAGAATGCCAAGTAACAAAACAATGGCATCCCCAAAAGCAAAACAAAATCAACATCCATGACGAAAAAGATAAGGACATACATCACCATAATATTCTTGTTTCTGTGTCAAAGTATTGTGGCACAGAACAAGACACCAACACCAGATAGCCCAAGCCAAAGCGACTTGGGCATCTTCGCATTGCCACCCTTTGAACGAGCTGTGCGATGCATCAAGTATTATGAGGGATGGCACGACATCAAGCGTAACTATCCCTATATCGGTTGGGGACATCGTATATTGCCGCACGAGAAGTTCAAGAAAAATCTCACTTATCAGCAAGCCGATTCCCTGTTGCGTTCAGACATTACCAAGTTATGCGCCATGTTCCGCAAGTATGGTAAGGACTCACTACTCCTTGCCATACTTGCCTACAATGTCGGACCCTATAAGATATTAGGGAACAGAAAATTTCCCAAGAGCCGTCTCCTGCAGAAGATAGAGCAAGGCGAAAGAAACATACGTAGGGAGTATCTTGACTTTTGCAGATACCAAAGACGCAAGATAGCCTCTATCCATAGGAGGAGACAGACAGAGCTGCTATTGCTATACAAGCCATAAAAGCAACAACAACGAAGTGCCTCCAAATAGCTATTGATATACAACTACATTCTTGCCATACCGTTGCTTACATATATAATAAGGTGTAAATAACCCCAAAAAACAACATTATTCACAAATAAAAAAGTTAGCATTATGGCAACAGTAAAAGTAAAATTCAGAGCATCCTCGGTGCCGGGAAAGGAAGGCACATTGTATTATCACCTCATTCACCAGCGCAACCTGCGTTGGATCAGTACCGACTATCATGTCTTTCCAGAAGAGTGGAACGACAAGAAGTCGGTTATCATTGTTTCTAACCGCAACAGCAGACAGGCACATCTGCAGCTCATCCAGTCAAAGATAGATTGGGAGATGAAGCAGATGCTGCGTATCATCCGTGACAAGGATGCAGAGGGCATCCCTTATACCATTGAGGACATAGCCAAGGAGATACAGCAGCTGCCACCGAGCCAGAGCGTTTTTGCTTTCTTCCGGCTGCAGATAGCGAAGAAGGAGCAGATGCAGTGCATTGGCACCAAGAGCAACTACACCAGTGCCGCCAACCGATTCGTGGAATTCCGTGGCAATGAAGACCTTGCCTTCTCACAAATGACAAGCGAGATGATGGAAATGTACCAGGCATGGCTATGGAACAGAGGTGTCGGGCAAAACACCGTGGCGTTCTATCTGCGAACTCTGCGAACCCTCTACAACAAGGCGGTGGAAGCAGGACAAGCTCCACCCAACGACATCTTTGCTCACGTACAGACTAGCAACGTACGAACTGCCAAACGAGCCATTAATGTAAAGGATATTCGCAAGATAGAAAATCTGGACTTGCCAACAGGTTCCTCCCTAGACAAGGCACGAGACCTGTTCCTGCTCAGCTTCTATCTCCGAGGCATGGCATTTGTGGATATGGCGTTCCTGAAGAAGACAGACTTGAAATGTAGCATGGTGAGCTACAACCGACGCAAAACCCACCAAAACCTCAATATCGAGTGGGTAAAACCGATGCAAACCATCATCGACAAGTACGCCGAACAAACGGAGGACTCTCCTTATCTGCTGCCCATCTTGACAGGCAAGGAATCCTCTCCATATACCGCATACCGCAAGGTGGAGCACAACACGAACTACAACCTGAAGAAAATCGGTGAGATGGTAGGCTTGAAGATACCGCTGACCACCTACGTGGCACGCCACACCTGGGCAAGTGTAGCCTTGCACATGAACATCCCGATAGCCACCATCAGCGAGGGCATGGGACACAACTCATACAAGACCACACAGATTTACTTGCAGTCATTAGACGTTGCAACCATCAATGAAGCCAACGAGCGAATTATAAGAAAGATATTGAAAGAGTTGTAAACAAATCGTTATGTTTACCCCACTTCGGAATGATGGGGTAAAATGTTTAGCAAATTTCGCCCTTTCTTCTTAGAAGAGAGTAATCTAGTTGCAAAAGTACGAAAATTAGTTGGATTACTTGTCAAATTTTATCATTTTCTGTAATCCGTCCCCAAAATTTAACACAAATGTTTAGCAAATCTGCCTCGGACGGTTTCTGTAAATGGCAGATTTGCACTTATTTCGGCTGTTGTTGCCCTTTTCTAAGAAGAAAGTGCAAAGGATGTAAAATAAAATTACATGTAGAGGCTGTATGGCTAATACTCATTATATACGATTAAGATTATGCACAACATTAACAAATGGACTAGGCTTCCACAACCGTCATGTATGGTTGCAGCTGAGGACATAAAGTAGGACGAGAATATGACGCAGGATTGCTTGAATTCACCTTCTACAGCCGACGTAAGCAAGCGCTTACCAAAGGGCATCCACGTTATCGGGGCTGAAAGACTTTCGGATCCGAGTGTAGAAGGAATATCCCGACGTAAACGGATAAGAAAGAAAGAAGACCCTTCCACCAACCCCACTTCATGGAGTTATATTTTTATTCTTCACATGGCAGCTAAAGGGATGGAGAAATGGCTGGAAGAGTTTAATGCTGACGAGAAAAATACCAAACAACCTTATTTCATTCATAAAACCCTTCGTTATTCCTACAAGGATGAAGAAAAGCAACAAGGAGTGAAAAAGACTTTGGAGCAATCTGTCAGCGGACTTGTCTTCTTGCAAGGTACCGTGAATGACCTACAAGAATTTCTTGCAGATCATTTCCCTCAATTTCACTTAGTCAACGACCGCAGTTTAGGACGACCTGCATCCATCAAGGACTCCATCATGCAGCCCTTTATGAATGTGATGAAGACACATCCGGAGCAGGTGACATTCCTTCGTGATGCTTTTGAGAAGTTTGCCAAAGACCACGTGAAGTTGCGTGTCCTTTCAGGACCATTCAAGGACTATGAAGGCTACATTGTCCGAATAGACCGTGACCGCCAGCTCGTCTTCGACTTCGGTGGAATAGCTGTAGCTATCCGTGGCGTGCACAAGGAAGACTTCGAAGTTGTAGAAGAGTAGTTGAACAAAAATACACTTTTGCTATGACCGATTTTGCAGTTTTTGCACAACAGATCATCGACGAACTAACGAAAGAAGGTAGAAAGCACACGGCAGACACTCGCAAGCATTCAGCCAACCGTATATTGATGTTTATGGGCGACAATCCCACATCTATGGATAAATGGGACGAACTGTTTGTCCAGGACTATGAGGCATGGATGAAGGCGCAAGGATTGTCAGCATCTACCACTGCTTATTACCTGTCGCAACTATGCACATTCTATAAGCAAGCTGTAAAAAGTGGAATTGTTCAGGAACAAGACATCTTTCGTTTGGTCAACAAGAGACCGCCACAACCCAAGCGTACCTCTCAACAGTTCCCGTCAATAGCAGAGTTGCATTATTTGCGAACACTCGACCTTCACAAATCGCAAGCGTTCGCCCGAGACATGTTCTTGTTCTCCCTTTATACAAGAGGAATGAAATTTGTGGATATAGCCTATCTGAAAAAATCCGACGTTAAAAACGGGATGTTGACCTATATTTCCCATGCGTCTGACAGCAATCCTGCTGTCACGATCAAATGGGACAAAGCCATGCAGCAAATAGCCAACAGATATACCACGGACACAGAATATATGTTCCCTATCATCACCAAAGAAGGAAACGCAGACATCATAGACCAAATAACGCAAAGTCGCCATAATGTAATGTACAACTTGCGTTCTATTGGCAAGCAATATAAATTCAGCGTATCCCCTACCATCGCCATGACCAAGGACTTGTGGCGCAAGATTATGGATGAGGTGAGCGTGAGTGAGGTGATATAGACAAAAGGGCTAAATGTCTATGAGTTGGCAAAGTTCTGAACAGCATTGAGCTTGCATTACTTTCGGGAACACCTTTCTTTAGGTAAACAAAAGTTTATGAAACTATTCCATTATACAAGCATTGAAACGTTGGCACTTATTTTGAAGAACAAGACCATACGTTTCACAAGATTAGACAGAGTAGATGACCCAGATGAGTATTCGTTTAAAGAGGATGGAATAACTCCTGCTCATTATTGTTTTGTTTCATGTTGGACAAAAAATAGCAAGGAGAATCTTCCTCAATGGTATATGTATGGTAATTCCACACATGGTGTTCGAATAGAGTTAGATTCGGATATGTTTGCCATAGAAGACAAAAAGTTAAATCCAAAATTCTTTAACAACACATTTATGCGAACAAAACAATTTATGGTTATGCCTATTTTAAGCGAAGGGTTCCTAAGAGATATACATTATATAGATGATGTGAAGAAGCTAAAAGAAAAAATCTTTCATCAATTCAGTAAACAACATGCTATTGACTTCAAAGAACTTGGATTTTACAAGAGCACAGACTGGGCATTTCAACAAGAATGTCGCTTCTTATTTTATGTTATGCCCTTGTTGCCTAATGGTTTAGTAAATATAGACTATGTTTTTCAAAACAACATCAAGCCAAAGGCTTCATATATAGATGTTCCCATTAAGGAAGAATGGCTGAAACAAATTAGAATTTTGTTGGGTCCTAAAGTTTCTGAAGCAGAAGAGATCATTGTAAAATCTTTGATGAAAGATTTTTTGAATAGGACTGATTATGAATATAGCTTTTATAAGGATAAATTGTAGATAATTTCAAAATTTAGCAAATTGCAACAATGAATATAGTAAAAACAGATATTGAAGGCGTACTCATTATAGAGCCACGCCTCTTCCGCGACTCTCGCGGTTACTTCTTCGAGAGTTTCAGCGAGCGAGAGTTTGAAGAGAAGGTTGCCCCTATCCTGGGGCACAGTGTTCACTTCTGCCAAGATAACGAGTCAATGAGCAGCTATGGCGTGATGCGAGGCCTGCACTTCCAGCGCCCACCTTATACCCAGAGTAAGTTGGTACGCTGCGTAAAGGGTAGAGTCCTTGATGTCGCTGTAGATATTCGTAAAGACTCCCCTACTTATGGCAAACATGTGGCTGTAGAACTGACAGAAGATAATCATGTCCAGTTCTTCATCCCTAAGGGCTTTGCCCATGGTTTCGCCGTTCTCTCAGAAACAGCCGTCTTCCAATACAAATGTGATAACTTCTATCATCCAGAAGCCGATGGAGGTATCAGCATCCTCGATGACAGCCTCGGTATCGATTGGAAGATCCCAACAGAGCATGCCAATCTCTCAGAGAAAGATACGAAGCATGCCATGTTGAAGGATTTCGATAGTCCATTTGATATCAACGTGGATTTATACAAATAGAGTCTTATGGCAGATAAGGAATTTTTAGAGCGAATGCTCTCGATGCTCCCAGAGGAGTTTCAAGACATTTACGACGATACAATACCAGAGGCAAAGGAGATTCGCAAGAAGATGGGAAAGAAGGTATCTTCTGTAAAGTCCTATTCCTGTGCTATGCCAATGTTTGAAGATATTCGTAAGCTCAATTACAAAGGGCAAGCCAAGGTCTGCAAGACCTTTCATCAGTACTTAAAGAAGAATTCTAATGTGGTATCCTTCTTTCTCGACCGTTTCGAGGAAACCTATTCTCGAATCAATATGAAAGACTTGGAAGAATCCATAGAATGGATAGGCTATGCCGTGAATGATATGGATAATGTCATTTCTGAGATAGATTACAACGCCCCCATGACCTTCTTTGATATTGAGAAATCAATGGGGAAGGTGATCAGTAAAGAGCTGAAGAGCAATTCTCTATAATAAGAAATGCATGTCGTTGACTTATCATTTAGTAAATAGAGCAGACCTCCTTACCCGCATGAACGATGGGGATGAGGACTATAAGTTTTTGCTTCCATGTTACTATGTTGGAAAAAGTAGATGAGGTGAAGGAGTCTGCTTAGCAATCCTTCACTCTTAAAACGATACAAAAAATATATAAAAATGACAGGTGTAACTTCTTGTAATATAGTAGGGACGCTGTATTGGTGATATATTTTAAAGTGTAGTATGGTACGTATATTAATAATATCCGATATTCACTTATGGTCACTTCCTGGTGAGCATGATCAGTATTATCCAATAAGAAGAAAAATGTTGGATGATATTAATGATTATGCAGAAGCTCAGGGATGTATCAACCATATTTTGATTAGTGGCGACATTGCCAATAAAGGTGACAAAGCAGAATATGAGAAGGCAAGAAGTTTCATAAGAGAACTTTGTATCCGATGCCAGTGTCCTGAGCATGAGGTGTATGTTGTTCCTGGTAATCACGATAAAAACTTCAATGCTCCTCATTGTGGGATAAGGCATCTGATACATGCTGGCTTGAGTAATGACACTGCAGATGCTGATACTCATTTATGTGATATTTTGCAGAATGATATTGAGTCGGCAAATTTATTATATGCTCCTTTTAAGGAATACCATACTTTTGCTTCTACATTTGATAGCATTGAGCCGCTTATGGCGAAATGTTTGGATGAAAAAGATAAACTGTATGATTCTTTGACTCACAAGATGTATGTCAAATATCCTTTATCACAGGTTGGTGAGTATCAGATTAACCTATATGGCATAAATAGTGCTCTGATTTCAGATTGGTATGATATTGATGATAATAATAAAGGGCATAAACTTTTTGTACCAAAACTGGCATACAATATTGATGCACCTGTAGAAGGAAGTATTAATATCCTTATGATGCATCATCCGTTAAGCCGAATCAAAAAAGGATCAGAGATACAAGAAGTGTTAGATAGAAAGTTTCAAATACAGATATTTGGACACCTGCATAAGCCTGCATCCGATGACAACAATGCTGTACATATATTGTCTGGAGCATTTCAACCACCCGCAGATGGCGATAAATCAGAATACTTCTCTGTTTATAACATTTTAGAATTAGAAAAGGGAGAATCAGATAGTCTCAATGTTCAATTATATGTTGAGAAATACAATAAAGATACATTTGAGCATTTGGACCAGGAGAGTAAAATTTTTAAGGTCAAACTGAAAAAACGCCATCCTAACAGATGGCTCACTAAAAAGGAAGGAGTAAAGATGGAAACTCTCAATTTGCCAGATGGTGTGACTTTGCGTGAGGTTAGATTTACATTTCTTCAAAGTCCCAAAGTTGTCAAAATCATGAAGGACTTTGGCATCTATGATTCAAATATGTCGCTTTGTGCCAATTCTGTTCATTTCCTAAAAACAATGGAAGAAACAGACAGACTATCAGAATTATGGAAAAAACTTAAAGAATGATTTCTTATGGATAAGTTAAAACGTTTTTTAGAAGGAGCTGTCGTTATTCCATATAACGAGAATGTACTGAAAGTAATAAATCAAGCTTGCCATAATTTTTATAATGGCGAAAATGATGCCAAGTTTAGCATAATGGAAAACTTGACAAAATACTTTCTTGTAGGAATAGAGAATAGAGCTTTCCTTTCAGCATTGAATGCTGCTGTGGCAGAGGAAGGTAGTTTGACAACTTTGCCCATTGGTGTCGTTCAACGATTAGCAGGATATAGTTGTTATTGCATGGTTATGGAGGAAGCTGATAAAAGAGACAGTTCTATATTAGCTACTATCTTTATGAATTTCATACTATTAGTCAAGCGTCGTATTAATCGCATCCCATGTGGTGACTTAATTCAAGAAATGTATAGAAAGCATATATCCTATTATTTGAAAGTGATTGATAGGCTTGACGATACGGGAGACTTAACCCTTATCCAGAATATTGCAGAATCGGATGATTCTTTGTCTTATTTCAAAGACTTGGAAGATGATGACGACATGGATGTTAAACTCAAAAAACTTGCTAAGTCGTCTGCTTTTTATGAGTATCAAAAGATATTTAACAATAAAGATTTGCAAGTAATATCCGATCCTTTTGTTAAAGTTTTCATTACACTCTGTAAGTTTAAGAATAGAATGAAATATTGTTACTATGATTTTCCATTCTATGATGCTACAATGAACTTGTTGAGCGAAGAAGAAAGTAAAACAAGAAAGTCTATTCAAAAAATCACAGAATCTCTGAAGCCGTATGCTACGAAGTATATAAAAGATTTATACTCGGATTCTTCTTTGTTGTTACGTTTGGCTAAAGGTGAGACTGATACCTGTTTGAATAATATTTCAGCAATACAGTTGAATATTAAGGAATTTTGCGTTTATCTTTATTACGAATTATTGATAGATAACATTTTAAAACAAGTTTATGATGGGGAGTAATTTAGATTTGTTACAGGAAGGAGACGTTAGACAAAAGGAATCAACTGTGCCTTCGTCCACTGTGCAAAACGACAATAGCGTATTTATAGGTGAAGCTTTGGATGAAGATGATAAATTGAATTTGCTCATGACCGATGCAAAGCCATATATAACAGTATTGGTGGGTTTTGAGGGATATGGTAAGACATCATTCGTAGCCACTTGTTATCACATTCTGCTTACAGATGGGGGTATTGGAGAATATAAATTCTTCGACTCAGACACTCTTGTCGGATTAGAACGTAGATCATTCTTGCGCCGATACAATAAAATTATGGAAGATGTAGCACCTGGAACAAAACGTACTATACGTGGAGAGGCACATCTGTTGACATTTCATTTTTCTAAAGAAGGTAAGGAAAAGGTGACTATTTTTTCTGATCACTCTGGAGAAGACTATCGTGAGTATGCAGATAAAAAAGGAAAAATAGTGAATGATATACTGATACAAAACGCAGATAGAATTCTTTTCTTTATAGATGTCCCAATGTTGTTAGGAAAAGGTTACCTGCAAATGTTTCAATATTACAAGAATCTGCTCAATAATATGAGAGATGCTAGAATATTTAGACCTCAAACTAAGGTGTGTATTCTTTTCAATAAGATTGATACTATTTCAGCTGATGATACTGCTAGATACGAAAATAAAAAGCAAGCAATATTGCCTACATTCAGAAATCTTGTAGGACAGCAGAATATTGAAATCATAGAATTGATTTCCAATGATATACAAAACTCTGAACGCTTGAAACAACTTCTGGAAGATGTTGTAAAATGTGAGAGTTGTCAGAATTGGAATGACATGGGAGAGGTAAACTTAGATTGGGTCAAACAATTCATAAAAGATCATTAATATGGCAAAATGTTTGATAGCAGGTCTTCCTGAGGCAGGAAAGACAACCTATATTGCAGCACTCAGTTATCAACTCCATAATCCCAATGATAAGCAAATACTGAGTATTCGTGAATTACCAAATGATATGTCAGTAATCAATCGTCTTCAAAATCCCTGGCTAGAACAACGAATTGTTGACAGAACTTCTCGTGGAAAGGTGACAGATTTGGAATTCAAGCTAAAGCGAAATGCTGATGGCAAATCATTGGATGTTAATATGCCCGATATAGCTGGTGAAGATTTTAGTTCACTATTAGAAAAACAATGTGAAATCATAAACTCTTGGAATGATAAGCCTGATTCGCTTTTGTTTTTTATCAAGAAGATTCCGACGCTTGTGTTGACTGAATCATTTGGAGATGAGAATAAAGAAACTGCCTCTCAAGACAAAATACCTAAATTCACATCTCAGCATATATATGAAGGAGTACAAAACGTTCTTCTTATCAAAGAACTTAGACGTCTGTTTCCATGGAAACGAATAGCCGTAGGTTTGACATCATGGGATTTACATAACAGTGAAGAGAAACCATACGACTATTTGAATCAAGAATGCCCATTTCTAGGAAACTTTCTTAATCAGTATTTCCCAGAAGCATATATTTTTGGAATCAGCGCCCAAGGATGGGAATATGACGAAAATATGGATATAGATGATTGTATGAATAAAACCATCGAGGGAGAACGGTCCTTTGTAATAACGCCAGAAGGAGAGAAGTCATACGACATCACTCTTCCATTAAATTATTTGCTTTTGTAAAAATGATAATACATCAGACACTTCATGGATATAACCAAGGTCACAATCTTCTGTATTCTTCGATAAACCTTCCTGTGGAAGATGAAGATTATATGAAGTGGAAAAGTGATTGGACGGAGTATGTTCCTGTAGTTGGTGACGATGCCTCCTATATCACGACCTATCGACTTCCTCAGAGCCATTATTACGTAATCGCAAAATCGTGGTATGCTCCAGAAATGAGCAGACCAGGATGTGTTTGGACTCATTCTTTCATCTTAAATTTTGCTGAAATATCAAGAAATTTTGACTTTAGAGGGCTGCTGTATCTTTTCAGAAGGCCAGAAAAACGATTGGCAGGATATGATGAGCCTCTTGATGTAGATAATCATGAGACATTGAACAAGACATTTGCATTGGACGTTTTTTCTTTGAAGGAGATAGTCTGTTTATACAAGAACCTGTTGCAAAGAACCCATGAGTATTTTCTGGTAGAGAATCAGTCTTTGTCGTATCAAATTCTGATACTGTCTATCTTGCAATTCCTGCCAGTTGATGTCATTGCAGACTTATATATATGTAGTGGAACATCTGCGAATCCTACTGGCAGCAACAATGAAATGAACTTGGCTTTCTCTGGTTCTTTTGGACGCAACTTGCATGATATTATAGAAATAAAGGAAAACTTATTAGACTCTTTTGATATAGGATATGTATATTTTGCAAATGCCATCAAAAAACAGGATACCAAGGTTGATAAGATTTTGCGGACATTTTCTTCAGATATAGGAAGCGATGCCCGTAAGTTAAGTACTTTTGGTTATCTCCTTTATAGTTTGGAGAACCCGGAAGAAGTAACTTATCAGCAAATATTGAGACAGATATCGAACATATTTTCTTGCAAAGATGATGGGATGAAAATAAAAGAAGCATTCCTTTCTGACAGAGTGGTAAAGCTGTTTACAACAATGGAAGCCTTTTACTTGGATTTATGTGTAAACGATTATCAGAATTCAATAGATTTCTGTGAGAAATATCCCTATTCTACTGTTGCACAAAATGTAAGTGAAAATTTCGATAATTTTCAATCCTTTTTAAGCAAAGTAGTAAACTTAGATAGTATAAGTTTATATGGGCAGCAGTTACTGCAATATATTGCAAATAAGATAAATGTAGAATGGCAGCAGAAATTGTTTGAAGGAAACTGGAGCCTGTATCTGTCTCTGCTGAATTTAAATCCAGCCTGGCTATACAATGCTTATTGGCTTGATGCTTCCAAACCAAGGATAACCATTCTGCTTTCTGTATTTGAAAAAATAGATTTATCTCAGTTCGGCGAATGGTCAAGCTTGATGAATACAATTTTACATTTGGATGTACAGTTGAGCTATACAATAAATAATGCCCTCTCTACTTACTATCCAGATGGTGTTAAGGATTGTCTACAGTATATTCAGAAAGGCAATAATTGTAATGAATTGTGTACATTCCTGTGTAGAAAGCACATACCATCAGTCATTTTATGGATGAAGGAACAATACAAATATTCCAAGGAATGTGTGTTTTTTATAACGAGCATTATTTCACCTACTTCCCATGATGTTAAGTCTGGAGGTAGTCAACCTTGGTTTAATATGTTATCTGTCATTCAAGAGCTAGATGAAGAAAGGTTGTATGTCTTCCTATACCAATTATCCTTTAATTGGACGGATGGAAATGCTTTAGTAATGCTCAAAGTCTCATTCTGGAAATTATATAATCTCTGTGCGAATGATCGCTTTAGCAATGCGAACATTAACACACTTGCTTCTTATTTTGCAGTATTGCCACCATGGCAATGGTGGGACAACTGTAAGAAAATGCGCAAGGGACTTGTTAAGGCAATGAAACAGGTTGGTTATCATCGTTCTGATATTAAGAATTTTACTCCTTCCGAAGATTTAAATAAAACACTTTTGAAAATTTGGGATAAGTAAGTTTTGTTCTCTATGTAACATGCTTCCTTGGCTGATTTTCACCAAGCTGTGAGAAAAGAGTTGGAACTAAAGGCTGCTGCCTTATAATCTGCTGTGGCTTCTTTGAAGGAGGAGAATATGGCAATGATGCAGGAAACCTTAAAAACAAGTCAGAAACAAAGAAACTTTGTGAAGATAGAGAACGGATGAGTAAAGTATTGTTGCAGATTAACAATTACTTCAATATACGATGGACGAAAAATATAACAATATTATCAAGGAGGCTGAGGAGTTGTTTGATAGCATCCTGAAAGATTCCTTGCTGGTTCAAAAGGATACACTCTATGAAGGGTATCCAATGAATCCCTCAATTAAGCATAATATAGAAGTTTGTGTAACAGATAATACTTGAAGTTATGGCATCATGGAATGAAATATTGGATAGATTTGGGCATATGCCTAGCCAATACGACTTGGTACGAAGAGAATATCTTAAAGAGCTGAGTGATTATACAGGCAGAAATACAATACTCTATTATTCTGCATGGTTACAAAAGTCTTTGATGGCTAATGGCACTTTTGACTTTGGTATCAATGATAATGACAAGACTGGTTTCATGACTTGTATATATCAGCTTGATAAGACCAAAGGGCTGGATTTGATATTGCATACCCCTGGTGGTGATATATCTGCTACAGAATCTTTAGTGGTATATCTTCAAAGCATCTTTGGAAAAGACATTCGTGTTATTATCCCTCAAATGGCTATGTCTGCAGGTACTATGATTTCTTGCAGTGCAAAAGAGATAATCATGGGAAAGCATTCAAATTTGGGACCGATAGATCCTCAGTACTGTATGTATAGAGCACATGGTATCATCGAGGAGTTTGAAAATATCAAGCATGAGAATGAAGTAAATCCGGTAGGTACACAAGTTTGGGGACCTATATTATCGAAATATACTCCAACTTTAGTGGGTGAATGTCAAAAGGTAATAGATTGGTCCAATGGTTTGGTTAAACAATGGTTGATGTATAATATGTTTGATGGTATTCCTAATGCCGACGACAAAGCTGATAACGTTGTTGAAAATATAGGAAGCCATGCTTTAACAAAGTCTCATAGCCGCCATCTTCATATTGATTATCTTCGTAACCTAGGATTAAATATAACGGCATTAGAGGATGATGCAAAGTTACAAGATAAGGTATTGAGCATTCATCATTCTACGATGATAACTATAAGTAGCACCAAAGCAGCAAAGATTATAGAGAATCAAAATGGTGTGTCCTTTATTAATACTATTGGATAAAATGAAAGGTAAGGATTAAGGCGGTCCCATCCCGCACAATATGGCGAAGACCTTTGATGGTCCGCCAACCTTAGAGCGTAGCGGTTCAGAGCACCGGAGGGCGGTTACATCCTCTCGTCCCTGAGGGAAGAGAGGCTTGGTGA
>OIYY01001216.1_pt1 | contig 14488 bp, 13 predicted proteins | sample 1588341 | NCBI WGS metagenome assembly OIYY01 (sample SAMN03283287) | human gut metagenome | biome: human-associated habitat; material: feces | host: Homo sapiens | place: Peru | collected 2012 | reverse complement strand
TTACATGTAAAATGAAATGTACTTCTTCAATTCATATTCTTTCCTCATGGAAATTGCCTACATTGTTCGATTGTATAGTTGAACAATTATTTGCTATAAAAAAGGTGTTTGGAAATAGAGTTGAATATTCTGATGAATATTTAAAAAATAATATAAGTAGTGTAGATGTGGTTGCAGGCTCGTTATTCGTAATGCCATCATTGCTATTTGAAAAAATTGGAGGATTTGACGAAGAAACATTCTTGTATTATGAAGAAAATATTTTAGCATATAAAATAAAGAAACTGGGTTATCAAAATTATCAATTGAATTCAATTGAATATTTGCATAATCATTCGGTTTCAATTAATAAAAGTATACAGTCAGTGGAAGATAGATTAAAAATGGCTTATGACAGCAGACGATTATACTGTAGTAAATATTTAAAGTGTAATAAGTTATATTTAATGTTGTTGAAAGTCACTTTTGAGCTTGGATTACTGGATTATAAAATATATTTAAAAATTAGGAATAGATGAAATGAATTATAAGAAAAATTTTGTTACTTTTTTTCCGGAATGCATAAATGTAGAACTTATAAAAGATGTAGGTATGATTCCTTATATTTTAAGGAAATATTATAATTATGATTCTTCTATTGTATGCAGACAAAATGATATAGAATACACATATAAGACAAAATATCTTGATGATATACCAATTGATTTTATTGAAAAAAAATATAAAAATTCTATATTAAACATTTTCAGATATCTAAGAAAGAAAAGTAAGAAGATTGATATACTTAATGTTTATCATTTAGGGATAAAAGAAGCATTACTTTATGCTAGTATATATAAGTTTTTTAATAGAAACGGTTATGTATATTTAAAGTTAGATATAGATTTAAAATGGATTGAATATTTAAAAAAATGTAATAAAATAAAAACATTTTCAATAAAGAAAATGTTAAAAAAAGTTGATATGATTTCAGCTGAGACAGTTCAAACATGTGTTGAAATGTCAAATATGTTGGGACGAAAAATTGATTATATTCCAAATGGATTTTACAATTTTGATTTTGATGAGAATGATTATGAGAAAGAAAATATAATTCTTACAGTCGGAAGGCTGGGGACAGAACAGAAAAATACAGAACTTCTAGTTAAAGCGTTTGATTCAATAAATAATAAAAATTGGAATCTGTCTCTGGTGGGGACATATACAGATGAGTTTAAAAAATGGTTAAATACAAATTGTAAAAGTTCTAATGTACATTTGGTGGGAAATATATCTGATAGGAAAAAACTCAGTGAAATGTATAAGAAAGCTAAAATATTTGTATTACCATCCAGATGGGAAAGCTTTGGCCTGGTTTTATTAGAAGCATTATCAATGGGATGCTATGTAATCTGTTCTGATGCTGTGCCAGCAGCACCAGATATTATTGATTCCAATTCAGGGGAAATATTTGCTTCTGAAAATATTCAGCAATTGGAAATGGCATTGGAAAAAAGAATGAAAGATTCTAATCAAACAGTAATTTGGAAAAAGGAAAGTGATTTTTCTTGGATTAATATATGTAAGAAAATTGATTATATATTGATTTCTAATGTTAGATAACATTAAAAATTATATAAAATTTGAAAATATAATATATGGAGAAAAACATGAAAATAGGTTTTTTTTTGAGAGATAATGGTTTGACAGGGATAGATATGAGAAATCCGGAAAATGGAAATCCGGGTATAGGAGGAACAGAATATTGCTTTGCAATGGTAATGAAAGAACTGATATCCGAATGCAAGGATATTAATGTGGAATGTTATCATTACAATAACAATATTTTACCCGTTGATTGCAAGGATTATATAGTTAAAGATTCAATGGAAGTTATAACATTAGCAGAATTACATAAATTAGACTGTTTAGTAGTTTCGACACAACAATCAGAAGAATTTTACAGTAAACTGGAAGAAAGAAATATTCCAACAGTATTATGGGCTCATTGTTTTATATTAAATAATGAATTGGAATGTGTTACCAAGAATGCTTCCATAAAAAAAGTGGTTTTTGTTGGAAAAGAGCAATATGATACATATGTTGATCATGATATAATTAACAAAAGCACATATATTTATAACATGTTCTATTATAATGACAGATATAATCGAATTGAAAATTATGAAAATAATGTAACTTATATTGGAAGTTTGACTAAAGAAAAAGGATTTCATATATTAGCATCTGTTTGGAGAAATGTTATAAGAAAAGTTCCTGATGCTAAGTTGAATGTTATAGGTTCAGGCAAGTTGTATAATCGTAATAATAAAGTTGGACCATATCAGATAGCAGATGAAGAGTATGAAAAAAAATTCATGAAATATTTAGTGGATGAAGATGGTAAAATAATTCCTTCAGTGAATTTTTTGGGTATTATGGGTCAAGAGAAGGTTGATATAATCAATAATACTTCTGTAGGTGTAATAAATCCTTCTGCTATATCTGAAACGTTCGGAATAAGTGCTGTAGAAATGGAAGCATGTGGTGTTCCAATAGTTACTAAAGGAAAGTATGGATTATTAGATACTGTAAAAAGAAAAAAAACAGGAGAATTATTCCTTACTAAATATGGTTTTAGCAGAAAATTAATAAAACTTTTAAAAAATAATGAATTAAATGCAGAGTATGGAACTAATGCACAAAAATTTGTTATAGAAACATTTGCACCAGAAATCATTGTTCAAAGATGGCATGATTTGTTTGTAAGAGTATGTAATAATCAACAGGAAATATATGACAAACCAACAGAGAATTTTAATAATAATTATAAGTGGTTGAGAATATTTGTTAGAAATATTAGATTTAAGCTTAAAATTAAATGGATTCCAGCTGTGGTTGAGATTAAACCTATAATAAAAAAAATAATAAGGAAGTAAATTTTAATGGCAAAAATATCATTTATTGTATTGCATTACAAAGATTTTGCTGTGACTCAAAAATGTGTAGATTCAATTTTGAGACTGAAAAATTTTAATAATAATAATGTTTTAATAATAGATAATGCTTCAAATAACGATAGCGGCGAAAAATTGAAGAAAGAATATCAGGAAAATAAAAATATTGATGTGATTATTTTGAATGAATCCAATGGATTTTCGAAAGCAAATAATTTAGGATATAAATTTTGTCAGGAAAGATATAATCCGGATATTTATGTGTTTACAAATAATGATGTGATTTTTAGTCAGAAAGAATTTATTATTGAATTGGAGAGAAGCTATTATGAGGATGAGTTTGATATACTAGGACCAGATATTCTAGATGTTAATACCAGTACTCATGTTAATCCGATGCCTTTGAGTATTCCTACACTTGATGAAGCAAAAAAATATTTAAAGGAATCTGAATATAAGCTAAAACACCCTTACTATAGTTGTTTTCTGGAGACATCCAGAGAAAAAATATCTGATTTAAAGAGAAGAGTTAATAATGTCTTAAAATTGAAAAAAAGAAGTGAACAGTGGAAGAGTAAACACGAAGATGTTTATTTGTGGGGGGCATGCATAATTTTTGGAAAGAAATTTTTTCAAAAACGAGAATTACCATTTTATCCAGAAACTTTTTTTTATCATGAAGAACAAATTTTACTTTATAATGCAAAGAGAATGGGAATGAGAGTTTTGTATAATCCGTGTCTAAGTGTTTTGCATCAACATGGAGTGGCAACTAAAAGTGCATTTGATAAAATAATACAAAGAAAAAAATTCCAATGGCAAAATAATTGTGCTGGGACAAAAGTATATATAAGGATGTTAGAAAAAGATGGAGAGTAAAATACATCAAAAATCAATAAAGAAAAATGCAATTTTAAATTTTATTAAAACATTTATGGGAATAGTTTTTCCCTTAATTTCCTTTCCTTATGCATCAAGAATATTAGGAACGGTAGGAATTGGAAAAGTTAATTATATTGTATCTATAGTTAACTATTTTGTTATTTTTTCTACATTGGGAATACCTACTTATGCTATAAGAGAAGGTGCTCGTATTAGAGATAATAAAGAAAAACTCGGAAAATTCTGTACGGAAATATTTATTATCAATATTATTTCTACATGTATTTGTTTACTGATTTTTTTAGGCGTATTTTTTTTACCACGGTTTCATAGCTATAAAATATTGTTGATAATAGCAGGAATAAACATTCCTCTTAATACATTAGGAATGTCATGGTTATATCAGATTATTGAAGATTATAAAAGAATAACAATTCAAACAATATTGTTACAGTTAATATCATTATGTTTGCTTTTTATTTTAGTTAAAAAGCCAGAAGATTATAATCAATATATGTTTGTATATATTTTTGCTACTGTTGGTTCAAATGTATTGTTTTTTATTCATTCTAGGAAGATAGTAAAATTATTTGGCTATAAGAATTATGAGATTAAAGCGCATTTAAAACCAATTTTAATAATATTTGGAGTAACAGTTGCTTCAACTCTATACTTAAATATGGATATTACTATGTTAGGTATGATGCGTGGGGATCAGGCTGTTGGCATATATAGTGCTTCCACGAAATTGATAAATATAATATGTAATATGATATCATCTATAAGTGCAGTAATACTTGCCAGGTTGTCATATTATAAAGCAAAAGGAGAAAAAGATAAATTTGACAATTTAATAAAGTGGACAGCTCATTCTATATCTGCATTTTCGATACCATGTATGTTTGGAGCATTTTTACTTAGTGATGAGTTATTACTGTTATTAAGTGGAAGTGATTTCATAGCAGGAAATATTTCAATGAAAATTTTATGCATAAAAATAGTTTTATCACCAATAAATGGATTTTTGGCATATCAGATACTTATACCTATGAAGAAAGAAAATGTTACATTTTGGGCTACACTTTCAGGTTGTATTGCAAATTTAATTTTAAACTGGATATTAATTAGATGTATGTCATATGATGGTGCTGCAATAGCAACTGTAATGTCCGAAATGATTGTTGGAATTATATGTATAATTAAAAGTAAAAATGATGTTGACTACAAGAAAATATTTAAAGGGGTGTACCAATATATTATAGCGTCAATTATTTTTGTTGTAGTAGCATATTTATACATCGGTTTTATACATAATATAATATTAAGGATAATGATTATGGTACTGGTCTCATCTCTAATATATTCTATTGTGCTTTTGGCTGTTAGAAATGAAATGATAATAAAAATTAAAAATGAAATATATCTGAAAATAAAACGCAGATAATTATTAATATACGGAGTTTTTAATGGATTTATTTTTGATGTTTGAAATAAAAAAATTAAGGGGAAAAATATGTTATCTTTAGTAGTTAATGTATAGAATGTAAGATAATAGATATACCCTAATAAACCTTAGTAAATATAAGGGTTTGTTGGGGGTGTTACTGTAAAGTAAGTGTACCTTAAAAATTATATATTAAAAGATTATTAAACAGTAGTATAACTATTGAACATATGTTCTTATGGTGGTAAAATATATAGTAAATAAAAGATATTTTACATATTAGACATATAATAAGTGTATTGGAGGTATCAGATACATGGAATTACACGTTACAAAACGTAAAGGAAGCGAGATAGTTGTTCTACTGGATAATGATATGAGAATTGTAAAGCCAGTTTATGACTATCTGAAATACCAAGACCAAAGAGACAGAGCAATGAATACTATTATAGCATATGGAAATGATTTGAAAGCCTTTTGGGAGTTCTTATCAGATTACGGTTATGCTTATGATGAAGTAAGTCCAAAGATGATAGGCGAATACAAAGAATACCTTATGTCAGAGGATGATAACATCATTGCTATTAACAAAGAAGGTGTAAGAACAGCAAAGACAATCAATCGTATGCTTAGTACCTTGCATGGTTTTTATCAGTATCAGGCAGATATGCAGGAAATTGACAATCCATTGCTAATGCATGAAGTAAACAGACCATTCAATGCCTTTAAGGGTATCTTGGAACACGCAAGAAGTGATAACAAAACCAAACAGTCTATTTTCAAGGTCAAGGAAAGTGATTATAAAATCAACCTTGTATCAGATGATGAAATGGAACTGTTTCTAAACCGTTTAGACAAGCGTAGAGACATTCTTTTATACAAGATGCTTTATCTTACGGGTGCAAGAATACAGGAGGTTTTAGACCTTGAAATAGAGTCTGTACCAGTACCAGATATGTCACAGGCAGTCGGCTGTTTTCAGCAGATTAAGTCAAAAGGTAAAACAAGGGATTTGTATGTACCTATGTCACTTATACAGGAGCTTGATGATTTCATCTTTGAAGAAAGAAATCTTATTGATACAGACCATAGTTACATCTTTGTATCAGAGCAGGCGAGACAGCTTGGAAAACAGCTTACCTATAGTGCTGCTTATGATAAGTTAAAAAAGGTACAGAAAGAAGTTGGTATTGACTTTAATTTCCATGATTTAAGACATACTTTCTGTTCCAACCTTGTACAGTCTGGAATGGATGTAAGTGTTGTAAGAATGATTATGGGGCATGAACATCTTTCTACTACACAGAAATATACACATATTTCTAATCCGTACATTGAGGACAGCCTTTCAAGGTATTGGAATCAGAGTACACTGATTGGAGGTGACTCTGATGGCAAGTAAAAGACCAGATGATGATGTATGGAACATTGTTGATAATGATGAAATGTCACAGTACTATGGAAAAAACTTCAAGTTTGATTTTTCGTATATTTCAAGTGACGAGATAAAGGAACTGTTTAAGGACTATGTATGGCAGAATTACAGAGTGGGCAATAAAACATTGAGTAGTCTTTACCCTGAGGTACATTCATTTTTTTACCGATTCATTCAGTTTGCAGACACAAGAAACATCACATCATTAAAGGAATTAACAAATGTAGATGTTGAGAATTACATCTCCTATCTGTATACAACAATCTCTGAAAAGACAGGAAAACCAATTGGTTATCTGTCGCAGAAGAAATGTTTAGATTCCTTTAAATCCGTTATCCGTTGGTGTCAGTTACATAGACCTGATGATGTGCCTGTAACCGAGATTTTTACAGGAAGTGAGTACACTGGAGTCAATCGTAAGTTAAAGATAGACTTCATTCCAGATGATGTTGTAGTACAGATAAATGAGGCTCTTAAAACAGAAGAAAATCCATATCTAAAGTATGGCATTATTATCTTGCAGTCCACAGGGATGCGTATTGGAGACCTCTTAAAACTTCGTATTGACTGCATTAAGCCACATCTTATTAGTGGATATACAATCGAGTGGGTGCAGCACAAAGGACGTAAGAATAAGTCTCCTATGCCTGTTAGAAGTGAATGTGTTGCTGCTATCGAAAAGCTGATAGAGATTACCAAAGAATTGCGTGATGAAGCTGATGAAAAAGATAAAGATACTCTGATGATACGGCGAACACCGAAAGGCAAGAAAGCTGGTAAAGTGCATGTTCCAACAGAGAGAGCATTTATGTATTGGTTAGACGATTTTACAAAGGAACATAACATCAAAGATACCAATGGTGATTACTACAACCTTACAAGCCACCAGTTCAGACGTACTCTTGGAACAGATATGCTTTCAAAAGGTACTAACATCAATGTGATTCAGCAGGTGTTAGGACATTCAGATGCATCTGTTACAAAGCGTTTCTATGCAGATGTAAAGGATAAGGAACGAGCAGAGGTATTTAAGAGTGTTGGTGTGATTGGAAACATCAATCAGATACAAAGTAGTGCATTTGACAATGTATCAGAGTTTGAATGGTTCAAGGAAAACAAGGACAAATGCGTTGCAGGATTATGTGATGGCTATTGTACCAAGCCTGTTACCGAAGGAAATATCTGTCCTAGACTACTTAAAAGGCAGAAATGTTATACCTGTAGCAGATATATCACTACACCAGAATACTTAGATGCTCATAAACGGCACTTGGCAAACCTTGAAAAACAACTTGAAGAAGGTGTTATCTACGGAGAGCATTACGCAGAACACTTTATACCGACAATAGAGGTTTTAAAGGTAATCATTGAAAGATTGGAGGGATTGCAGAATGGCAACTAACTTGGCATTACAGTTACAGGTCATTGAACCTGATACAGATTTAAACAGCATAATGATAGGCAATTCCAACTACAACGATGATGTGTGGGATTTAAGACCTTTTATTACTGCTAAATCAACAAAGGAATCACATAAATATATTCATTTTGAATACATATCTGATGCAGATATGAAGGAAACTGTGAAACAGTATGCCTACTATAAACTTGGAAAAATGAAACCACAGACGGTAAGAGGTTATATCAATAGCAAGCTTCCGATGTTTATCGAATACTGCTCCATAAATGGTATTCATAGCTTTGCAGATGTAACTTTAGAGAATTACCTTAACTTCAATCTTTGGATGAAGGATGAAAAGAAAGTGGCACTACAGACAGGTTTTATGTCGTGCCATGTGGTAGAAGAAATCATCCGTATCGGTCAGATAAAGGGATGGAATGTATCACAGTTTCATCTTCCAAAGACAGAAACAGCTAACCAGTTATGGAATACGAAAAAGTCTATGAAAACTAACAAAACAAAACCTATTCCAGAGGATGTATTTGATAAGATTTTGTATCATGCAGTACACGATGAAAAGGATGTGCTTACAAAGGCAGGCATCATCATTCAGAGCCAGACAGGACTGCGTATCAATGAAGTTTTATCTATACAGGAAGGTTGTGTAAAGCGTACAGCAGATGGTTATGATTACATGGAAGTAACACTTGGAAAGACTGAAAAAGGCGAGCCTATTATCCACAAGGTATTTATCAACGACCTTGTAAAAGATGCTATTGCAGAGCTTTCAGAATACACAGCAGAGCTTCGTAAGGAAAGTGGATTAAAGGAACTGTTTATACAACGGATTCCTAAAAAGCACAATGTTATAGATGTGTTGGCTAAAGATGGATATCAAGCATACAAACTCAATACTTTTATAAAGAGGCACGATATCCGAGACAATAAAGGTGAATTATATCCACTTACATCACATCAGTTCAGAGCAACATTTGTAAGGGAACTTATCAAACAAAAAGTGCCTATCGCAATGATTATGAAACAGTATTCTCATGTTTCTATTGAAATGACAGCACACTATCTTACATTGCAGGAAGAAGAAGTCAAAGAAATCTATTCAGACATGATATTAAGTCCAGAATCAAAGATTGCAGGACTTCGTGCAAAAGAGATAAAGGGCAAACTTAATGATTTATTTCATGGTAAAACCGAAGCTGAGATTGAGGATGTAATTACAGATTTAGCAAAGACAATGAGCTTTAATCCTTTGCCTACAGGAGTATGCTTATACGACTTTAGACGAGGTAATTGCACCGATGGAGATGGCTGCTTCTTTTATAACTGCCCGAACTACATCACAGAGGTTCAATTTTACCCGATTTTGAAGGATGAACTGGATTTACTTGAAAAGGAGATGGCAAGACTAAAGGAACTTGGTCAAGAACCAGCATATCAAGTGCAGGCTGTTAAGTACAAGTATCTGAAACCATTGGTAGAAAGTCTGGAGGTGCAGTTAAATGGCAAAGAAAGTGTCGGATAGTCAGGTTGCAGGAATTAAGGCTCATGCAGAGGCAAAGAATAAAGAAACTATTGATAAGGTCAGCAAGGCTATTGATAAACTTAAAAGAAAGAACAAGCCGATTAACTTTGAAACTGTAAGCAAAGAGGCAGGCGTATCAAGGGCAACCCTTTATAACAATGCACAAGTTAAGGAGCGTATTTTAAGCCTTAGAGCTATCTCAAAGGCAAGCCCTTTAGATGATGTGGTTGCTGTTAAAAAGGATAAGATGCAGCACAAGGACGAAAAGATTGCTACTCTTAGGGAACAGGTTAAAAAGTTAGAAGATGATAAAAAGAAACTGATTGTTCAGTTAGTCGATTATGAGGAACTCAAATCTGAGAATGAGCGACTAAAGAAACAGTTAGCAAAGAGATAGAGGTACACTTATGAATGATGAACATAAAGAAAAGATATATTACATACAACAACAGGCAGATATGTTGAGTGCAGAAATATCAAAACTGATGAGAAAAGACGCTGACCTTTCGGAAAAGCATCTCAACGAATTGATTCAGTTAGGAGTATTTATTTCAATGACCTGTCAAGAGTTGTTGGATGAAGAATAATTTTTAAGAAAGGAGAACGTAGTAGACAGTGTTTTGTGTAAAGAAAGTAATAAATGCATATTTTATAATACTTTCAGACATGCGATACAGTCTTCTACTAAAAATAAATTATGATAAATGAAACATTTAAGAACAATCTGGATTCTATAGGTGTTGAGCTTACAGACAGACAGTTTGAGCAGTTTGACATGTATTATAACCTGCTTGTTGAATGGAACAGCTTTATGAACCTTACTGGAATTACAGATTATGATGAAGTTCTTTTAAAGCATTATGTTGACAGTCTTGTGTTAGATATTGAAAAAATCGGACATGGGAAAAAAGAGATTTCTCTTATTGATGTTGGAACAGGTGCTGGTTTTCCGGGACTTCCGTTAAAGATAGCACATCCACAGCTTAATGTAGTTCTGCTTGATTCCCTTAATAAAAGAGTAAAATTTCTTAATCAGGTAATAGAAGATCTTGGACTCACAGGAATAGAAACGGTTCATTCAAGAGCAGAGGATGGTGGAAGAAATAAAGACTTAAGAGAACATTTTGATGTAAGTGTTTCACGAGCTGTTGCTAACTTAGCAACTCTTGTGGAATATAACCTTCCATTCGTCAAGGTTGGTGGATATTTCGTGGCATATAAGTCAGGAGATATTGATGAAGAATTGGTAAATGCCAAGAAAGCAGTCAGTGTTCTTGGAGGAACAATAGAAGAAGTGAAGAAATTCAAGCTTCCAGGCACAGATATTGACCGTTCTTTAGTATATATCAAGAAGGTTAAGCCGACATCTGGAAAGTTCCCAAGAAAGGCAGGGCTTCCTTCAAAAGAGCCAATCGCTTAATTAGTGTGTTTTACACATTACAGGATAAATAAAACCCATATTATTCACATTATATGATTAATAATTCATCATATTGTGGATAATATGGGTTTGTTTTTTATAAGCTGTTGATTAAAAAAATTATTGAAAATGTCCGATTAATTGAGGAATATCTCAGCCTGTCTTACGAACTCAGAAGGCTGTTCAACCTGTGGAAGCTTCTTGGCATCCTGAATCATAACATTTTCGATTGCAGGATTGATGTGGATATATTCATCAATAACATCATTATTATTGTGCATTCCGTTAATCATGTATATACAGTTATCAAGCTCAGAAAGTGCTTTTGAGATAGTAACAGTAGTAAAGTTACATTCTGTGCTGATAAACAGATACTTAGCTGCTGCTTCACCAAGATGTGCATTCTCATGGCATGCGTTGATATAATCAGCAGGAACTTTTCCATCCTTGAAGGTTCTTGAAAGAAGTTTCCTAAGAGATGGTCTGTTAAACAGAATGTTATATACAGTAGTTCCAATAACAGGCACATTTAAAATGTGTCTTCTTATTCCACTTAAGTTGTCAGGTCCTTTTAGAGCATCTTCAACTGATAAAGGAGAAACAAGAATAATCTTATTAAACAGTGCATGATTATTAAATGCAGCCATTATTACAATTGGTGTTGAACCTGCTGTAGCGACAACATCAGTCTTGGAACGGATAACATTGAGTACGAAATCATTGATAAGCTGTGTATACATAAATGTTGTATAAGTAAGATTAGGTTTATCAGAATGTCCACAGCCCAATAAATCAATGGCGTAAACCTTGTGATTCTTAGCAAAACTGTTAATAGTCTGTTCCCATTCGTAGCTTGAACTGTAAGAATTAAGATCGTGTATAAGTAAAAGTGGAGATCCTGAGCCGGCAGTTACATATGCAATATTGCCGAACTTCCACTGATAATTGCTTCTTATTCTTTTACCGGTATAATTATTAGCGGTAGATGATTTAAATATTATACTGTTAATCAGATGTGTTGTAGTAACAACAGCAGCTCCCATACCTACTGCCAGTCCTATTTTCTGCCATTTATTCATAGTATTCCTCCGTTTCCTTATTGAAAGAATTTCGTATACTTTATAGATATAATAATTATATGTCATTATTTAATATGTGGCAATGCTATTTTTCAAAGTTAATACTAGTACTTTTTGGGGGATTTTTACTATTTATTCTTATTAATAGTAAAAAAGTACTTTATTTCTCGAAAATAATAGAGTATTATTTTAAGTAATAGTTTTTAAAATGTCGAGATATGGATATATTAATTTTTATGTATTTATAATTTAAAATATATAATATTAATATATAATAATTTATGGGGTAAAAATGTCTGATTCATGTAGAAAATATGTAGAAAATGAATTGAATTTATTAAAAGACAGGTTGGAAAATATTAATAATGAAATTCATTCATCTAATATTGAACTAAAAACAATAGATAAGAATATAAAGAAATTAAATAAAGAAAAAGATTGGACAGAAGATATATTTCATTCAGTTACTTCTTCTACTGATACTTCTGTAGTTGCAATAGAAGCTCTGAAAAATAATAAATCTGAGACATTGCAGAAAATAACAGATTTATCTGAAGAAAAACAAAATGTGGCTGAGAAAATTGAGACACTTAATAAAGTATTAGAAGAAGATATGTCATCAGAAAATGTTTCACGTGAAACACTGATAGATAGTCAGAATAATTCTGTTAAGTTAATTGACTTTATTGAAATGGATCGCCAAAGAATTTCAAGAGATATTCATGATGGTGTTGTACAGAATTTAACGGCATTAATACATAAGCAGGAATTTATATATCAGATAGCTGATAAAGATATTAACAGAGGTAAATTAGAAATTAATAATTCTATAACTCTGATAAAAGATTCAATAGATGAATTAAGAAATATTATATATCAGCTTCGCCCTATGAGTATAGATGATTTAGGCTTTAAAAATGCATTAACACACATGTTAGATAAATTTGACAGAGAAAGTGATAATGTAATATATGATTATTCTATAAATTATAATGATGATATTACTATTAATTCAACAATTACAATTTCAATACTTAGAATTATTAATGAGTTAAACAGCAATGCAATTAAGTATTCAGGATGTACCAATATATATGTTAATGTAGAATTAGATATGAAAAATAATTGCATAATAGTTAATTTTAAAGATAATGGATGTGGCTTTGATTTTGAAAATATACTATATGACAGGGATAAACATTCTGGATTTGGAATGGCTATGTTAAAAGAAAGAGTTTCATTGTTAAAAGGAACAATACAATATTCTAATAATAATGGCTCACAGTTTTTAATTAATATTCCAGTGTGGTGAGGAGGACTTAACAATGGCAATTAATGTTTTACTGGCCGATGACCATAAGATGGTTAGAGAAGGATTAAAACAATTATTAGAGATTGATTCAGAAATAAAGGTTGTAGGTGAGGCAGGAGATGGTTATGAATGTCTTAATGTAACTAATAAGACAAAACCAAATGTTGTTTTACTTGATTTAAACATGCCTAATCTTGATGGACTTCAGGTTCTGAGTATAATGAAACAACAAAAGATGTTATGCAAAGTTATTGTATTGACAATACATAATGAAATAGAATATTTAATAAAGGCACTTGATATTGGATGTGACGGATATGTATTAAAGGATTCTAATTTTGAAACATTAAAGAAAGCAATATTTGCTGTATATTCTGGAGAAACATATATTGAACCAAGTCTTATGCCACTTCTTAATGCAAGCCTTGCGGAAAGAGATGTATTAAAAGAAAAGGTATCTGATTTAACAAGAAGAGAATTAGAAGTATTAAAAATGATTGCATCTGGTGCATTCAATAAGGAAATAGCTTCAACACTTAATATAAGTGAGAGAACAGTTAAAAATCATGTTTCAAATATATTTAAAAAAATTGGTGTTTCGGATAGAACACAGGCAGCGGTTTTTGCAATTAAAAATGATATTATAAGCATAAAATAATTTGATTTTTAAGAGGGTATAGATATATAGTTTATACTCTCTTATTTTTATTAATTTTAAAATTGTATAAGCAAAATGTTTCACATGAAACATTAAAAAATAACAAATTATATAACACAACTCAACAATGTGTGTTATAATAAAAAACAGTGAATAAATAACACTAATGTTTAATATAAAATAATATAATATATGTTTCACGTGAAACATATATTATATGGAAGAAGAGGGTAATGTGGGAAGAATAATAGCAATTGCAAATCAGAAAGGTGGAGTTGGTAAGACTACAACAGCAATAAACCTTTCTGCATGTCTGGCTGAAGCTGGACAAAAAGTTCTTGTTATAGATATAGATCCACAGGGAAATACAACTAGTGGAT
>OIYY01001214.1_pt1 | contig 14501 bp, 8 predicted proteins | sample 1588341 | NCBI WGS metagenome assembly OIYY01 (sample SAMN03283287) | human gut metagenome | biome: human-associated habitat; material: feces | host: Homo sapiens | place: Peru | collected 2012 | reverse complement strand
AGTATCGGGGAAAACGAGATTGCCGAGGTGGTAGCCCGGTGGACGAAGATCCCGGTACAGAAGCTGGCGGAGAAGGAAAGCGAGAGACTTCTGAAGCTGGAGAAGACGTTGCATAAGCGCGTCATCGGACAGGAAGAGGCGGTTACCGCAGTAGCCAAGGCAATCCGCAGAGGTCGTGTGGGATTAAAGGATCCCAACCGTCCGATCGGTTCTTTCCTGTTCTTGGGTCCTACCGGTGTAGGTAAGACAGAACTTGCCAAAGCACTTGCAGAAAGCCTGTTTGACGATGAATCTAATATTGTAAGACTTGATATGTCCGAATACATGGAGAAATATTCAGTATCCAGACTTATCGGAGCGCCTCCAGGATATGTAGGTTATGATGAAGGTGGACAGCTTACAGAAGCTGTAAGAAGAAAACCATATTCAGTTGTTCTTTTTGATGAAGTTGAGAAGGCACATCCAGATGTATTTAATGTCCTCTTACAGGTACTTGATGATGGCCGTATCACTGATTCACAGGGAAGAACTGTGGATTTTAAGAACACTATAATCATAATGACAAGTAACATTGGTTCTTCATATCTGCTTGAAGGCATAAATCCTGATGGCTCAATTAAGCCAGAGGCAGAGGAAGCTGTTATGGGTGATTTAAAGAATCATTTCAGACCTGAATTCCTTAACCGTCTTGATGAGATAATTATGTTCAAGCCTCTTACTAAGGATAATATCAGCAATATTATCAATCTTCTTGTTGCAGATGTTAACAAGAGACTTGCAGATAAAGAGCTTGAGATTGTTCTTACAGATGCAGCCAAGGATTTCATAGTTGAAAACGGATTTGACCCAATGTATGGTGCAAGACCGCTTAAGAGATATGTCCAGAAGACAGTTGAGACACTGGCAGCCAAGTTAATACTTGCAGGCAATATCAATACAGGTGATGATATTGTTATTGACCTTGTAGATGGAAAGCTGACCGCCAGAGCCGCTGCGAGGGCTGTTCAGGGATAAAGCCTGATATTGTAAGGACTTTATAGCCTGTTTGGGGCATTGAAGTTTTCGGTTTTTGCTAAATGACTATAAATACAGATGGAACTTTTGAAATTGAAAGTTGTCATTGATGAAATCATGACCACCAGCTGAGCTGGTGGTCATGATTTTTATGGAGAAGTCTGTTTCTGTTCAGGAACTTACGTCTGCGTGTTCCTATAAGAACAATAAATAATCAATCTATATAGGCAAATTTCAAGCAGAATTACATGAAAGTGCCGGAAATTACCTATCAGGCAGGCACGAGGAAGTTTATCTATAGGCAGATTGGAAGAAAAAGTGAAGGTTGAATAAGGATTCTGCCTGGATATGTCCTATAAATCAAGTGATAATGCGACTACCTATAGGTATCATGAACAACGAATCAATAATCAGATTAAGATATATTTATACAGAACTAGATAAACTGGTTCTTTTCAGTATTATATTCATAATTAATTGATTTTAACTTATTGGTTATTTCTTCCTCAGAAATCATATAAGATTTGCACAGTTCCTCTAATGAATTGTAATTGTCTCGAAGTTGTGTATTGACAAAGCTTAAAAGCATAACAGGGTCTTTAGGCATAGAAAAATCCTCCTTTTATTGTGTTTTCAGTGATTGCTCTATTGTTGTACTATTTAGTACAGCATGAATATTTTCCCATATTAAGCATATTCTGTAAATGTAAGGCTTGTATATAAAATTGTATTAAAATAAATACATTTATGGTTGCACGAAAACGATTACTATGTTATAATTTTAACAAGCTAAGAAATATACTACTTAAATAACTGAATATTAAATTATGGAGGTTTTGTTATGGGAAAGAAATGGGTGTATTTGTTTACAGAGGGTAACGCAGATATGCGTGAGCTTCTCGGTGGTAAAGGTGCGAATCTGGCAGAGATGACTAATATTGGTCTTCCGGTTCCACAGGGGTTTACTATTACTACGGAAGCTTGTACCCAGTATTACGAGGATGGTAGAGAAATCAATGATGAGATCATGGGACAGATTAACGAACATATTGAGAAGATGGAACAGATTACAGGCAAGAAGTTTGGAGATATGGAGAATCCACTTTTAGTTTCTGTTCGTTCTGGAGCAAGAGCTTCTATGCCGGGTATGATGGATACAATCCTTAATCTTGGACTTAACGAGGACGTTGTTAATGTAATTGCACAGAAATCCGGCAATCCAAGATGGGCATGGGATTGTTATAGAAGATTTATCCAGATGTATTCAGATGTAGTTATGGAAGTTGGCAAGAAATATTTCGAAGAGCTTATTGACAAGATGAAGGATGAGAGAGGGGTTAAGCTTGATGTAGAGCTTACAGCGGATGATCTTAAGGAGCTTGCAACACAGTTTAAGGCTGAATATAAGTCTAAGATTGGCAAGGATTTCCCAGATGATCCTAAGGAACAGTTATACGGAGCTATAAAAGCTGTATTCCGTTCATGGGACAACCCAAGAGCTAATGTATACAGAAGAGATAATGATATTCCTTATTCTTGGGGAACAGCAGTTAATGTACAGTCTATGGCATTTGGTAATATGGGGGATGACTGTGGAACTGGTGTTGCATTTACAAGAGATCCTGCAACTGGTGCTAAAGGACTTTTTGGAGAGTTCCTTACTAACGCACAGGGTGAAGATGTTGTTGCCGGAGTAAGAACTCCAATGCATATTCAGGAAATGAGTGAGAAGTTCCCGGAAGCATTTGAGCAGTTTAAGGATGTGTGTGCAACTCTGGAAGAACATTACAGAGATATGCAGGATATGGAATTTACAGTAGAGCATGGCAAGCTGTTCATGTTACAGACACGTAATGGTAAGAGAACAGCACAGGCAGCATTAAAGATTGCATGCGACCTTGTAGATGAGGGGATGAGAACAGAGAAGGAAGCAGTTGCAATGATTGATCCTCGTAATCTTGATACACTTCTTCATCCTCAGTTTGATGCAGCTGCACTTAAGGCTGCAACTCCAGCAGGAAGAGGTCTTGGAGCATCTCCTGGCGCTGCATGTGGTAAGATTGTTTTCTCAGCAGAAGACGCAGAAGAGTGGAATGCAAGAGGCGAGAAAGTTGTTCTTGTAAGACTTGAGACATCGCCAGAAGATATTACAGGTATGAAGGCTTCACAGGGCATTCTTACTGTAAGAGGTGGTATGACAAGCCATGCAGCCGTTGTTGCAAGAGGTATGGGAACATGCTGCGTATCTGGCTGTGGTGATATTGCAATGGACGAAGCTAATAAGAAGTTCACACTTGCAGGCAAGGAATACCATGAAGGAGATTATATATCTATTGATGGTACAACAGGCAACATATATGATGGACAGATTCCTACGGTTGATGCCAAGATTGCAGGAGAGTTTGAAAGAGTTATGGAGTGGGCTGATAAGTACAGAAAGTTAAAGGTTCGTACTAATGCAGATACTCCTAAGGATGCCAAGAAGGCAAGAGAACTTGGAGCAGAAGGTATCGGACTTTGCCGTACTGAACATATGTTCTTTGAAGAGGACAGAATTGCAGCATTCAGAGAGATGATATGTTCTGATACTGTAGAAGAAAGAGAAGCAGCACTGGATAAGATTCTGCCATATCAGCAGGGGGATTTCGAAGCACTTTATGAGGCACTTGAAGGTAATCCTGTAACTATCAGATTCCTTGATCCACCTCTTCATGAATTTGTTCCTACAGAGGAAGAAGATATTAAGAAGTTAGCTGAATCACAGGGCAAGTCAGTAGAGACTATTAAGAATATTATTGCAAGTCTTCATGAGTTTAATCCAATGATGGGACACAGAGGATGCCGTCTTGCAGTAACATATCCAGAGATTGCCAAGATGCAGACAAGAGCTGTTATAAGAGCTGCAATCAATGTTAAGAAGGCACATCCTGACTGGAATGTTAAGCCTGAGATTATGATTCCTCTTATCTGTGAGGTTAAGGAATTAAAGTACGTTAAGAAGACTGTTGTTGAGACAGCAGATGAAGAGATTAAGGCAGCAGGAATCGACCTTGAATACGAGGTTGGTACTATGATTGAGATTCCAAGAGCTGCACTTACTGCTGATGAGATTGCCAAGGAAGCTGATTTCTTCTGCTTTGGTACTAACGATCTTACACAGATGACATTCGGATTCTCAAGAGATGACGCTGGTAAGTTCCTTAATGCATACTATGAATCTAAGATATTTGAGAATGACCCATTTGCAAAGCTTGACCAGAATGGTGTTGGTAAGCTTATGGAGATGACAATAAAGCTTGGAAGACCGGTTAATCCGGATCTTCACATAGGTATCTGTGGAGAGCATGGTGGAGATCCTTCATCAGTTGCATTCTGCCACAAGATTGGTCTTGATTATGTGAGCTGCTCACCATTCAGAGTACCTATTGCAAGACTTGCAGCAGCACAGGCTGCTATTGCAGAAGAGAAATAATCCAATTTCTGACCATAACACGAGTTTCGGGGCATGGAAGGCGAAAGCTTTTCATGCCCCGAAATGTTATTAAATAAAATCGACTAGCTTTAAGGAAATAAATAGTTTTCCACCCAATGTGAGTGTATCGAGTTTTATTGAATATTTAAAAGAAAGTCAATAGTAATGATTTTTGACAGACATGTAAATTTGAAATATAAATTGGAAAAATTTTATTTTGAGTTTACCATTTTATCTTGATTTAGTTATGATATAAAATATATGTATAAATATGACAATATTGTTTTAGAATTAGAAAATTATGATACAATTAAGAAAAATTTTGCCTTGGAACAAAAATATCTTTAAGTGAAAGAGATGAGGAGTGAAGTAATGGTTGAGCGTAAAGTGCAAAGTGGCTATATAATAGGTATGGATAAATCATACATATTTACATACGACGGAGATTTGTTACAGTTAGTTCCAAAGGATGAAGAGTCAATAAAACCATATGATTGCTTTAAGAATATGAATATGAATTATGATGTACTGGAGGGAAATACTATTGGGTTTGATAAAGTATTCTTTTTGAATTGCCATTTAAAAGTGTATTTGTCAGGCTATATTGCAAAGCCCGCTGGATATGTATGCTTTAGCAATAATGAGAGAAAATTTGATGTGATTACTTTTAAGAGTGGAATAATAGATTATTTTTATCGACCAAATCATATTATTGACAAAGAAAATACTCAGTATGATTATAATACAGGTGAAGCAGCATTGAAATTAAAAACATTTGATAAGACTAGTAAAGAAATTGAAGTTGAAGTGGCTGGGAAAAAAGCAAAGTTGATGTTAAGCGTTACTTTGCCGGTAGAACCAGTATATATGCAAATAGATTATAATCTAGGAAAACCTAAATCTATATTTCAATTAGTATTTAATGAACCAGTAGATATAGAGGATTTTAGAGAAGTATATATGTGGATTTATAATTTGATGGTATTTCTTAATTTTCGTAAAGATATAAGTTTGGGGCAAATTGAATTTGGAAAAATAAATGAAGAAAATAGTATTGGAAAGATCGGATATTTATATTTAAATGAAAAAAGAAAAAATAATATTACGAATATAGATAGAATAATTGGATATAATTTTGTGTTTGATCATATAAATGAGCTGTTGAAAATTGTAAATAAAGAAGATTTGAATTTATTATTTATTCCTAGGAGCGAAAGAGAAGATAAAATTATATCAGCAGAAAAATATATGATATGTTGTACAAGCTTTGAATCTGTATTTAATTTTACTTTTCCAAATGCTAAAGCAGAAAGTTGTGAGAAAGCAAGTGAAGTGAAAAATGAGTTTTTACAATATATTGCTTGGAAAAGGGAGAAGTATAAAGGGCAAGATGCTAAAAAACGTAAAGAATTTCAAAAATATGCAGATATAATAGAATTATTGGATTTTGGTTTAGCAGAGAAGTTTGATTATTGTATTTTAAAATATGAAAAGTGTATTGATGAATATAAAAAGAAAATTTTGCGTAATTTCAATTTTGAACTAGAGGAATTTAATGATTTATCATTGCAATTTGCAAAGAAGAGGAATCTACTTATTCATAGTAGTGTAGAAGAGTTTGAAGATATACACATTTTTGCTTATATGATAGCAAGAGCACTTATTTATATTATGATATTAGATAAATCTCAGCTTGATTCATCAATGATAATTCAAGCAATTGATAAGGTTTTATAAAAATATAATCATAGAATAAGAGTCGTTATTGAGTATAAAGGCTTGCATTATATTTTTTATTTAAAAAATTTTTATAAAAAAATCGCACCTGCTAAACTGCAGGTGCGACACATTGCTAATATAACGAGTCCTACGCAGCTCCAGGACGGAACAACATATGACTCTAATAATATTATACACAATATTTATATGAAGTCAATTAAATATTTATTCTGAAAAATCTTCCGGAATATATTCATCTAAAAGATTTTCGTCCTTATCAAGTGTGGAAAATTTTTCACTTACAGGGTATGAAAAATTTTTGCCTATTTTTTGGAAACCATATTCTAAAAAGTGAGATTTTGGAATATAGTTATTCTCTGTGATATTATGTAATTGGGTAAAGAGCTTTACAATCCATTTTTGAAATTCTGTTTCTGGTTCTTTTTGATCAAGTTCGTTTTCATAATAATGTCTTACGATACCAGCAAATATATCAGCAAACTGTACTGCGGGAGTTACAGCAGAACTGACAAACAATGGCATTTCTAATATGTGATGGAAAGAACGTCCAAAATTTGTTTTGAACAAAAAGCCAGTAATCGCTTCAGCAATTTTTCTATCAGCATCTTCATGTACCTCATCAAATATCATCATTGCTTTTCCATAGTGGTGGTGGTTACAATAAAATTCCACTTTTTTTAATAACAGATAATATTGTTTTGGAAGATGATGCTCAGGAACAATAATTGATTCATCGGGTCTGTCCATAATTACAGCAAAAATGGCAGCGTCATAAGAAGTGATGATGTCAACCATGCCTTCAACATAAGTTTTATTATTTGTTCGATTTTTTGTAATAGTAGCTTCACGAATAAGTTTTGTAGACTTTATTTCGTCTTGTTTCCCATAAATCGTTTCTTTTAATTTATATATCTGATTTGTTATAGGTTTAATATCATTTTCATGGATACAAACTCCAAGTAAAATTGGATTTTTGGTTGAATCAGTAGGGCGAGGATATCCGCTTTCGTCTATGAATACAAGCATATAATTAAGTTGCTCCTTTAAATAAATAATGAAAATAGTATACTATAAAAAGCGCTGAATTACCATATAAAAATAATATTTTTAAAAGCATTGAACAATAAAAAATCTATAGAATGTATTAGCCAAAGATTTTGCAGAAGCAATAGAGGTTTGACATTTTGCATTAACAATACAATTTTGCTATAATTCACATTATAAGTGATGCGTAAGATTTTACGAGTACTAAAGAGGGGAGTTATGTCGGGTATGGGAAAAGAAAAACTTTCAGAAGAAGATATAAAAGCAAGATATATAACTCCAGCGGTAGAGCAATCAGGCTGGGACAAAAAGCAGATTCGTTATGAGTATGCATTCACAGCAGGTCGCATCATCCTAAGGGGTAATGTAACTTCACGAGGCAAGCAGAAGCGAGCAGATTATTTGCTATTCTATAAGCCTAATCTTCCATTAGCAATCATAGAGGCTAAGGATAACAACTATCCAGTAGGAGCAGGACTGCAACAGGCTATAGAGTATGCAGAAGCTCTGGATGTAAAGTTTGTATATGCATCTAATGGAGATGGCTTTGTAGAGCAGGATTTAATAACTGGTGATATTCGTAACCTTTCCTTAGATGAGTTCCCATCGCCAGATGAGTTATATCACAGATATGTAAATGAGATGAATTTCTCTGAAACTGGTGAGAAAGCTCTGCTAGAGCCATATTACTGGGTGCCAGGTTATAAGACACCTCGTTACTATCAGAGAATCGCCATTGACAGAACTGTAAATGCTGTAGCAAGTGGCAGGGACAGGGTACTCTTAGTCTGTGCAACTGGAACTGGTAAAACATTCATGGCTTTTCAGATTATCTACAGATTATGGAAAGCTGGTATAAAAAAGAAAATATTATTCCTTGCTGATAGGAATGTCCTTGTAGACCAGACAATATCTGGTGATTTCAAGCCATTCGGGGGTAAAATGACTAAAGTCGAGAATAAACAGCTCGACAGTTCTTATGAAATATATCTTGCATTGTACCAGCAGTTAGCTGGTGATGAGGGGGTAGAGCCATTCAAGCAGTTTAAGCCTGAGTTCTTTGACTTGATACTCATTGATGAGTGTCATAGAGGCTCCGCTAAGGAAGAGTCAGCTTGGAGAAAGATATTAGAATATTTCTCTGGTGCAACTCAAATAGGTATGACAGCTACACCAATTGAAACAAAAGAAGCATCATCGCAGACATATTTTGGAGAAGCTATTTATGAGTATTCTCTGAAACAGGGTATTAATGATGGATTCCTTGCTCCATATAAGGTCATTCGTATAGGACTTGATAAAGACCTTGTTGGTTATCGTCCAGAAGCTGGGAAACATGATGATAATGGCTATGAAATCGAGGATAGAGAGTACAATATCAAAGATTTTGATAGGACTCTTGTACTTGATGAGAGAACCAAAGTCATTGCAAAGAAAGTTACAGAATTCTTGAAGAAAACTGACAGGTTCAGCAAGACTATTGTGTTCTGCGTAGATGTGGAGCATGCGGAGCGTATGCGTCAGGCTCTCATTGCCGAGAATAAAGACCTGTGGACTGAGAACCATAAGTACATTATGCGTATAACTGGAGATAATGCTGAAGGTAAAGCCCAACTGGATAATTTCATTGATGAGGACAGTACATATCCTGTTATAGCAGTCACAAGCAAGCTGATGACTACTGGTGTTGATGCTAAAATGTGCAAGCTCATTGTGTTGGATAACAATATAAATTCCATGACAGAATTCAAGCAGATTATTGGTCGAGGTACTCGTCTGCTTGAGGATTATGGAAAAACATATTTTACAATTATGGACTTCCGTAACGCATCAAGATTATTTGCTGATAAAGATTTTGATGGTAACCCTGAGGTGGTCATCGACATTACTGGCGATGACCCAGTAGATCCAGTAACAGGCAATGAAGACGATACTGAAAATACAGGAGATGATACTGGCAGTAATTCAGGTACTGGAAATACAGGAAATACTGGTGATTCTGGCGATGATTGGGGTAATGGTGATGGCTCTGAGAAGCCTAAGAAGTATTATGTCAAGGATGTAGAAGTCAAAGTTCTGTCTGAGAGAATACAGTACATTGATAAGGATGGAAAACTTATAACTGAAAGTCTTATCGATTACACAAGAAAGAATATTTTAGGACAGTATGCGAGGTTAGATGTATTCCTTAAGAAGTGGAATGAAGCAAAGAAGAAACAGGCTATCGTAGAAGAACTTCGTGAGGATGGTGTACTGCTGGATGCTGTTCGTGAAGAGACAGGTCAGACTGATATAGACGATTTTGATTTAATCCTGCACCTTGCATATGATAAAGCACCGCTTACCCGTATAGAGCGTATCAAAAATGTTCAGAAGAGAGGATATCTCTATAAGTATTCAGAGCTTGCACAAAAGGTTCTGGGAACACTTATGGATAAGTATGCAAGTGAAGGATTGAAAGAGATAGAGGAGACAAAGGTTTTACAGTTACACGAATTCCAGCAGTTTGGTAGTCCTATGAAGATTGTTAAAGCCTTTGGAGGTAAAGCAGCATATGAACAGGCTGTGAAAGAACTGGAAGATGAAATCTTCTCTGCGTAGTATTTTACAAATAAAAATTGAAAGTAGGTTTTTTACCAATGGCTATAACTAATTTCGTTAAGAGAATACAAGATGTAATGCGTAATGACGCAGGTGTAAATGGAGATGCTCAACGTATTGAGCAGATTGTATGGACTCTGTTTTTAAAGATATATGATGCAAAAGAAGAGGAATGGGAGCTTATCAATGATGATTATATTTCTATCATTCCCGATGAGTACAAGTGGAGAAACTGGGCGGTAGATAACAAGGATGGTCAGGCTCTTACTGGAGATGCACTTCTTGATTTTGTCAATAATAAGCTGTTCCCTGCACTTAAAAATCTTGAGGTATCAGAGGATACTCCAATGAACCAGATGATGGTACGTTATGCCTTTGAGGATGCCAACAACTATATGAAAGATGGTATCCTGCTTAGACAGGTCATCAATATCATTGATGAAATTGATTTTACAGAGTATGAGGAAAGACACGCATTTGGCTCAATCTACGAGTCATTTCTGAAAGATTTACAAAGTGCTGGTAATTCAGGCGAGTACTACACACCGAGAGCTGTAACTGACTTCATGGTAAAAGTTACTAAGCCAAGACTAGGCGAAAGGGTAGCTGACTTTGCCTGTGGTACTGGCGGATTCCTTGTGTCTGCTCTTAATGAATTATATGAGGAGAGCCTTAAATCTAACGAGAACAAGGAAATTTATAATAATACAGTTTATGGTGTGGAGAAGAAGGCTCTGCCACATATTCTCTGTGTTACAAATATGCTTCTGCATGATATTGATAATCCTGAGATAATTCATGGCAATACTCTTGAGACTGATTACAAAGAGTACAGAAAGATGGAAAAGTTTGATCTTGTTCTTATGAACCCACCATATGGCGGTAATGAAAAGGATTCTGTAAAAGCAAACTTCCCTATGGAACTGCGTAGTTCAGAGACTGCTGATTTATTCATGGATATTATTATGTTCCGCCTAAAAAAGGATGGTAGATGTGGAATTATTCTTCCTGATGGTTTCCTCTTTGGTACTGATAATGCAAAGGTAAATATCAAGAAGAAACTGCTTGAGGAGTTTAATCTTCATACAGTCATAAGAATGCCACATAGTGTGTTTGCTCCGTATACTTCTATTACGACAAACATTTTGTTCTTTGACAATACACATCCAACAGAGGAGACATGGTTCTATCGTTTGGACATGCCTGAGGGGTATAAGAATTTCTCAAAGACAAAGCCTATGAAGCTGGAGCATTTTGCACCAGCCCTTGAGTGGTGGGATAACCGTGAGGAGATTGAAGTAGATGGATTCCCTAAGGCTAAGAAATATACAGTAGATGAAATCGCAGCTAATGGATATAATATTGACCTCTGTGGATTCCCACACGAAGAAGAGGAAATCCTTGACCCGATGGATTTGATTAATCAGTATCAGGAAAAGAGAGCATCCCTTAATGCTGAGATTGACCATGTATTAGAGAAGATTACTTCTATGTTGGGAGGTAACTAATTTGAATGCACAGGATTTAAAGAACAGTATCCTACAGCTTGCTGTTCAAGGCAAGCTCGTCGAGCAAAGAGCCGAAGAAGGCACTGCGAGAGAGTTGCTTGAACAGATAAAGCTGGAAAAAGATCAGCTCATAAAAGATAAAAAGATAAAGAAGTCAAAGCCATTGCCAGAGATTACTGAGGATGAGATACCATTTGAAATCCCTGAGTCTTGGGAGTGGGTGAGATTTGGCGAAATAATGAATGTTGTTTCTGCGAGAAGAGTACATCAATCTGATTGGAAAAATGAAGGTATACCATTTTATAGAGCTAGAGAAATTGCAAAATTATCAGAAGATGGATATGTAGATAATGAGTTGTTTATTAGTGCTGAATTATATGATGAATTGTCAAAATCTGGTGTACCCAAAGAGGGAGACCTTATGGTTACTGCTGTAGGAACACTGGGGAAAACATACATTGTTACGAAAAATGATAAGTTTTATTATAAAGATGCAAGTGTGATTTGTTTTGAAAATTATGCAAAATTATCACCCGAGTATATAAAAATGCTAATGGAAACACCATTAATGAATTATCAGATAAAAAGTAATTCAGCAGGAACAACAGTTGCAACATTGACGATGGTAAGGATGAATGAATATATGATTCCTCTACCACCACTTGAAGAGCAGCACCGTATCGTTGCCAAGATTGAAGAAATTCTTCCATATATCGACCAGTATGACAAGGCTTATACGAAACTGGAAACATTTAATAAAAAATTCCCAGAGGATATGAAGAAAAGTATTCTGCAAATGGCTATGCAGGGCAAGCTGGTGGAACAACGAGCAGAAGAAGGAACTGCTGATGAACTTTATGAGCAAATTGTTGCTGAGAAAGCTCAGCTTATCAAGGATGGCAAGATTAAGAAAGAAAAGCCATTGCCTGAGATTGCAGAGGATGAAATTCCTTTTGAAATCCCTAGTAGCTGGAAATGGGTAAGGATAGGAGAGGTATTTTCTTTGCAAGCTGGTAAAAATATTTCATCTAGTAAAATATTTGAAGAACCATCAGAAGAACACAAATATCCTTGTTATGGTGGGAATGGACTAAGAGGATATGTTAATTTATCAAATAGATTAGGTAAACACGCTTTAATAGGAAGACAAGGCGCTTTGTGTGGTAATATAAATATAGCTCAAGATGAATTCTATGCTACTGAACATGCAGTTGTTGTAGACAATTTTAGTGATACAGATACAGATTGGACAGCATATTTTTTAAAGGCATTAAATCTAAATCAATATGCAACAGCAACGGCTCAACCAGGACTTGCTGTTAGTAATATTATAAAAGTATTGATTCCGCTTCCGCCACTTGAGGAGCAGAAGCGTATTGTTGCCAAGATAGAGGAACTGTTATCATATTGTGACAAGTTAATAAAGAATTAAAACCTAAAATACAACTAAAAATATGGCAGGTAACTCATTATAAATGAGAAGTGTTAAATGGGAATATTTGATATATTTAGAGAAAAAGAAAGCAATGATATAAATGAATTAGATATAGGGGTAAGAGAAAATTATGGGGACAATGTAAGAGAATTTGACTTAAATATAGAAAAAATACTCGAGAATTGGGAAAATTACCATGCTATACGTGAAATCATTGCTAATGCACTAGATGAACAAATAATAACAAAAACAAGAGATATAGAAATAAAGCAATCAAATGATGGATGGTGGCATATAGTTGACTATGGTCGAGGATTGAACTATCATCATTTAACCCAGAATGAAAATGAAGAAAAATTAAGCAACGATAAGTTAATTGGGAGATTTGGGGTTGGACTAAAAGATGCATTGGCGACATTATATCGCCATAATGTAAAGGTAAAAATAAAATCAAAATATGGTACTATTACATTGAAGACTGCATCAAAAGTTGGATTTGAAGATATAATAACATTACATGCAGAAATTACTCGAACAAATGATACATATATGGTAGGCACAGATTTCTGTCTATATGGATGCACAAAAGAGGATATTGAAAAAGCTAAATCGTTATTCTTGAAATTTACGGAAGATACATCATTGGAAAAAACAAAATATGGAGAGGTTTTGGATAATAGTGGGATTAATAGCAGTATCTATATAAATGGAGTAAAGGTTGCAGAAGAAACTAATTTTTTGTTTTCATATAATATAACTTCGTTAAATGCACAAATAAAGAAAGCACTTAATCGAGAGAGAACAAATGTTGGAAGAACTGCATATACAGGTAGAATTAAAGATATTTTAAAAGAGTGCTGTTCAGATGTTGTTATAGAAAAATTAGTAGATGATTTACAAGAATTTGGTTCTGGTAATAGACATGATGAATTGTCTTGGAGCGATGTAGCTATGTACGCTTCAATGAAAATGAGTGAGTTAAAAAAAGATACGACATTTGTAACTGCAGATGATTTGAAATATACTCCATCTTTAATTGATGATATGAGAAGAAGTGGATATAATCCAGTGGTTGTACCAGATAATCTAATTAATAAAATGGAAGATTACAATACTGGAGTGGATGATGGAAAAACACTAACTACAGCAAAGCAATATGTTAAGGAAGAACAGAGCAGATTTGTTCCTAATGTTATTAATGTAAGTGAATTAACAGTAGATGAACGTAATGTTTACGATAAGACAGACAGAATATTAGAATTCATTGGAGGAAAACCATCAATTGTTAAAGAAATTCAAATAGTAGATAAAATCTATGAATCAGAAATTTTTAGCGAGACAGTAGGACTTTGGGTTCCAGACGAAGGAAGAGTTTTGATAAAAAGAAAACAATTGAAGGAATTAAGCAAATATGCAGGAACATTATTACATGAGTGTGGACATGCAATAAGTGGTGCAGGAGATGTATCAAGGGATTTTGAAGCAGAATTGACAGATATCATTGGTGTTTTAGCAAGTAAAATATTGTCAATGTAAATGATGTAAAAAAGGGTAGGCTCTTTTATTAAGTTTAAACAATGATATTGTAAAAAATTGTTGCAGACGACTGTATGTTCGCATAGCAGGGGATATAGCAGCACAGGCTGCTATTGCAGAAGAGAAATAATCCAATTTCTGACCATAACAC
>OIYY01001212.1_pt1 | contig 14543 bp, 12 predicted proteins | sample 1588341 | NCBI WGS metagenome assembly OIYY01 (sample SAMN03283287) | human gut metagenome | biome: human-associated habitat; material: feces | host: Homo sapiens | place: Peru | collected 2012 | reverse complement strand
CAGTGCCAATTGAAATCTTTTTCCACTGCTCTTCTGAACCTGAATAATAAACATCTTTCAAACTACTGCATCTATAAAATGCCCAATTCCCAATTATTGTTACACTGTCCGGAATTGTTACACTTGTTAAACTACTGCAACCAGCAAATGTATGATCCCCAATTATTTTTACGCTGCTTGGAATTGTCACACTTGTTAAACTACTGCAACTATTAAATACCCAATCTCCAATTGTTGTTACACTGTTTGGTATTTCTACGCTTGTTAAACCACTGCAATAATAAAATGCAAACTCACCAATTGTTATTACACTATCAGGTATTGTCAGACTTGTTAAGCCACTGCAATGTGAAAATGCCCAAAATCCAATTGTTGTTACACTGTTTGGTATTGTTACATTTGTTAAACTCTTGCAACCATTAAATGCATGATTTTCAATTGATGTAACACTGTCCGGAATTGTCACGCTTGTTAAACTACTGCAATCTTCAAATGCCCAATCCCCAATTGTTGCTACGCCGGACTCTATTTTCACTGTCAAAATATCTTCACGGTATCCATACCAAGGAGTTTCATTATTATACTCATAATTATTCATCGCACCCGTACCGGAAATGGTAAGAGTGTTTGTTGTTGGATTATAAGACCAGCTGACATTGTCACCGCACTTGCCGGTTTTTACAGCATCCGGATTTAAAGTTCCGCAACCGTTAAGACAATAATCATTATTTGAAGCAAATCTATGTCCGAGTGCGTCAACATAATCCGCTGTATAGCTTTCCCCGCATTTTGTGCAAGTGTATTCGGTATAGCCTTGTGTTGTGCAAGTTGGTGCAACAACCACAGCACTATATGTATGATCACACATAGCAGAATTATAATGAATTGCGGCATTTAACAAATAATCATTTTCAGAACCAACCGAAATCGCTTTCCACTGCTCTTCTGAACCTAAATAGTAAACATCTTTCAAACTACTGCAATATCCAAATGCAGAATATCCGATTGATGTTACACTGTTTGGTATTGTCACACTTGTTAAACTATGGCAATCAGAAAATGCATCTTCGCCAATTGTTGTTACACTGTTGCCAATTGTCACACTTGTTAAACTACTGTAGAAACCAAATGCATTCTCCCCAATTGTTGTTACGCCGGTTTCTATTTTTACTGTCAAAATGTTTTGGCGGTATCCATACCAAGGTGTATATCTACTAATATAATAATTATTCATTGCACCCTTACCGGAAATGGTGAGTGTTTTTGAACTTTCGTTAAAATTCCAATAAACATTGTCACCGCACTTGCCAGAAGTTGCGGATTCTTCTGCATACGCACTCAGGTTAACACTCGATATAATGCTAAAGAGCATTACAAATGACATTAATAAACTAATAACTCTTTTCATGTTAAACTCTCCTTTTCTTTTTTTACAAATTAGTTTACGAACAATATATTAACAAACTGAAAACATTTTGTCAACAATCAAAAGCAATGCTAACTTTGGTGTTTTATATTTAATATTTTGTGTATTGAAGTGCAGATACAAGTTTGGTATAATATAGGTTATAAATTTAAATATTAAAGGGTGATTATGATGGCTAACAAACAAACATTGTTTTGCGGAACTAACACAGAATTTTTATCCGCAGAGCTTACAAAGGAAGCAAATGAATCAAACAGCGGTGTTGCATTCCGTATTCCGAGTTTAGTGAATGTTGACGGCACACTTGTTGCTGCTATCGACAAGGCTCATGTGCCTACGGATTGGGGCTTTATTGAAATCGCTGTCAGAACAAGCACAGACGGCGGCAAGAACTGGAGCGACATCAAAACTATTGCCACACCGCCTGCAAGAGTTATCAATTCTGACAAGGAAAACACTGCAACCGCTTTTTACATTGACCCTTGTATGGCTGTTGCACCAAACGGCGACATCGTGCTTCTTGTTACATATTATCCGGAATCAAAAGGTCTTTTCAACAAAAAGATGATGGACAAGAACAAAGTTGCTTATGCAAGTTTTGACGGAAAAACAGTTCCGCTCATTTATGACAGAGAAGGCAATTTCTACTATGTTCTTGAAAGCGGAAAAGTTCTTGACAAATCAAAGAAAGCCACTGCGTACAAGGTTAACTTTGCTGACGGTGAACTTTACGAAAACGAGAAATATGTTGGTAACATCTTTCTCAACGGTGCAAAGAGCAAGGACAATACAACAGAGGGGACAACATACGGTGCACCGCTCAAAGCTGTTAAGAGAAGCTATGTGTTTATGCTCCGTTCATCAGACAAGGGTACAACATGGTCAAAGCCTGTTGACATCACCGGCGACATTCTCAATCAAAACAAAGACGGCTTCTTCCTTGGCATTGCTCCGGGTAACGCAATCACAACAAAGAGTGGCAGATTGGTATTCCCTCTTTACACACTCAAAGGTTCTGTTTGTATTTATTCCGATGATAACGGCAACACTTGGAGAAGAAACGAGGCTGTGCCATTCACTCCAAACATTGACGAATGGACGCTTGCAGAAGGTCCTGACGGAAATCTTTACTCTTTCTCAAGAGCAAGAGGATACAAGACAACACCTGCCGCAATTTCTTACGACAACGGCATAAGCTGGGCTAAAACAAAGAATGCTAAATTCAAAGCACCAAAATGCCAAAAGAACTGCTTTATTGACGGCGAAAAAGTATATGTTTCTCACCCATCAAAGAAAGGCAGAAATGACGGTGTTATCTCAACAGGTACTTTTGAATACGACAAAAAGGGCAAATGTAAAGGCGTCAAATGGTCAAAAGAGGACATCAAGATTAACGAAGGCTTCTTTGCATACAGCTGTATGACAAAGATTGACAACAACACAATCGGTATTCTCTATGAAGATCAACCAAGCTCACACATTGTTTTTGAAACAATCAAACTATAATTAATTAAAATCGGCAAAGGAGTTTACATTTATTATGCCGAAAAAATCGAACATAAAAAAACGACTTTCAACCTTTCAGATTATATTACTTGGCTTTGCAGGAGTGATATTGCTCGGCGCTCTGCTTTTGATGTTGCCTATTTCATCGGCAGAGAGAGTTGTCACTCCGTTCAACGAAGCATTGTTTACATCAACTTCCGCCGTTTGTGTAACCGGACTTGTAGTTAAAGACACAGGCAGTTATTGGTCTGCTTTCGGTCAAGCGATAATCATTACGCTTATTCAAATCGGTGGACTCGGAGTTGTCACAATTGCCGCATCATTTTCTATGCTTGCAGGCAGAAGAATATCTCTTATGCAACGAAGTACAATGCAGGATGCAATTTCCGCTCCAAAAGTTGGCGGAATAGTCAAACTGACAAAGTTCATCATCACAGGCACATTTATTATAGAGGCTGTCGGCGCTGTTTCTATGATGCCTGTTTTCTGCAAGAACTTTGGTGCAAAAGGAATTTGGATGTCAATCTTCCATTCAATTTCCGCATTTTGCAACGCAGGATTTGACATTTTGGGCACAAAGGGCAATCAATTCTGCTCGTTGACTTCATACACATCAAATCCTGTTATCAACATAACCGTTATGCTTCTTATTGTAATCGGCGGTATCGGATTTTTGACCTGGGACGACATATATAACAATAAGTTCAAGATTAAGAAATACCGTATGCAAAGCAAGATTATTCTTGTTACATCACTTATTTTGATTTTACTGCCGGCTATATATTTCTTCATTTTTGACTATTCCGATTACAGTATCGACAACCGATTGCTCGCTTCCCTGTTCCAATCGGTCACAACAAGAACGGCAGGTTTTAACACAACTGATTTGACAAAGTTAACTCGACCGTCACAGGCTATTATGATTTTCCTTATGCTTGTCGGCGGTTCACCGGGTTCAACGGCAGGCGGTCTTAAAACAACAACAATGGCGGTGCTGATTCTCAATGCCTTTGCTTGTTTTAAGCGAAAAGAACATGTTTGTGCATTCGGCAGAAGAATTGACGACAGCGTTATAAAAAGTGCAGCAACAATAGTTATGATGTACATCACACTTTTCTTCATCGGCGGTGTTTCAATTTGCACTATCGAAAAATTGCCGTTGGTTGCAAGCCTATTTGAAACCGCTTCTGCAATCGGTACAGTAGGATTGACTTTGGGAATTACACCAAAATTGAGTTTAGCATCGCAAATTATACTCATAATACTGATGTATCTCGGCAGAGTCGGAGGCTTAACCCTCATTTACGCAACATTATCGGTCAAAAAACATATCAATGCAAAAATGCCACTTGATAAAATCACAGTAGGTTAAAGGAGCACAAAATGAAAAATATATTACTTATCGGTCTTGGACACTTTGGCAAGCACATTGCAATGGAACTTAACCAATTGGGTCACGAGATTATGGCAGTTGACGAAAACGAAGAAAAAGTCAATGATGTTTTGCCATATGTTACAAGCGCTCAAATCGGCGACAGCACAGATTCCGACTTTTTGGAATCGCTCGGAATCAGAAATTTTGATGTTTGCATTGTAACAATGTCGGGCAATTTCCAAAATTCACTCGAAACAACATCATTGCTCAAAGAATTGGGTGCAGAATTTGTTGTTTCGGCAGCCAAAAGAGATGTCCAGGAAAAATTCTTGCTTCGCAACGGTGCCGACAAGGTTGTTTATCCGGAAAAACAAATGGCAAAATGGACTGCAATTAGGTACACTTCCGACCATATACTTGACTACATTGAAGTTGACGATTCATATGCGATTTTTGAAGTGCAAGTGCCGGATAATTGGATTGGCAAATCAATCGGAAGAATTGACATTCGTAAAAAGTACAACATCAACATTTTGGCTCTTAAAGAATACGGCAAGCTGAATATGGCAATAACGCCTGACACCGTGCTTTCAAGCAGCATCACCCTGCTTGTCCTCGGTGATTACAAATCACTCCAAAAATGCTTTAAGCTATAATAAAACAAAACGGATTCGCCCACAAAGACGAGTCCGTTTTTATGCACTTTATGTTTCTAAAAAGAGAGCAATGGATTTTTCCGAGGCTGTCGCCTCTATCGCCTCGCTTTGCTCGTTGGCACGTCGGCAAAAACAGTCCACCGGACTGTTTTCTTCCGCTTCGCTCCCTCCTTGTTCGAATCCCTCTTTTCTAATAAAAAAGACAGAAGCAACACCTTGCGATGTTACTTCTGCTTTTTTGGCGGAGAGCAAGGGATTCGAACCCTCGAACAGGTTATAGCCCGTTACACGATTTCCAATCGTGCTCCTTCGGCCAGCTCGGACAACTCTCCAAATAAATTACCTGCATATTATAACCTATTAAAATAAAAATTGCAAGTAAAAATATTATATGTTATAATAAAAATATATTTGGGAGGTAATCATTATGAAAAACAAAAAATCGACAGTGCTTTTTGCTGTTTTTGCAATCATTCTTTTTGTTATTGCAGGAATCACAACCGGTGTTGCAATCAAGTCAGGTAACGACTACAAAGGAACAGTTGCGGCGTACAAACTATACCAAAAATCAGAAATCAAACTTGGCGGTGTAAGTTTGTCTGCTCAAACAGATTCGGCTAAAAAGCAAGCAGACGAATACAAAAACAACTTCAAAAAATTCTTTGCAATTTCAATTTTGCTTTATGTTGCACTTGTTGTAATGCTCGTTTTACTATATCTCAATGTAGTCAAAGCAAGTGAAATTGAGAACGAAACAAAAAAGCAAGAATAAACAATATATCAAAAAAAAGGAGATGCACTGCACCTCCTTTTTTTTTATTATTCGATTAGATAGCTGAAAGAAGTTTTGGAAGTCTTGCGAGTGTTCCGCCGAGAGTCCAGAAAATTTTGCTGAAGCCGATGAATGAAGATTGGTCATCGTTAAGCATCATAAGAAGTCCCTCAGCCTGGTATTCGCTGAATGCACCCATAGACATCTGTACGAAGTTACGAACAGGAATCTGTGTTGCCATAGCGGCAAGCATCTTACCGTCGCCGTTTTCAGCTGAACCCATACCTGACATAACCTTTGAGATGAGTCTGCAAAGTCTGCCGCCCCACTTTGTATGTCTTGCATCGTTAAGGCATGAGTACTTATCAATTCTCTTTGAAGTATCAATTTGAGGATTTGGAAGCTCACCGTAAACTGCGGCAAAATCATCACGAGTGATGTTTTTAACATCATTGTAGTAAGCAGGAGCAGTTGTGTGATAATCAGGGATTTCACAAGCAGGAGCTTCTACATTTACGGTAGCGGTGAGTTTAACATCTCTTGATGAAGCGGCAACCATAATATCAAAGTCGCCCGACTCAACGCACCAATCGTTAATGTTTACATTATAGAAAGCAAATGCTCTCTTTGAAAGATCAACAGAAACTTCTTTTTCTTCACCGGCATTAAGGAATACCTTTTTGTAGCCTTTAAGTTCCTTTGCAGGACGGAAGATTGTTGATTCCTTATCTGCAACATAAACCTGAGCAATTTCCGCACCGGCTACGCTGCCTGTATTCTTAACCTTGAACGATACGGTAAGAGTATCTGTATCTTTAATAGAATCAGCTGAAAGCTTAATGTCGCTGTATTCAAATGTTGTATAAGAAAGACCGTAACCAAACGGGAACACAACATCTTCGTTAGCTGAATCGTAATATCTGTAACCGATATAAACGCTTTCTTTATGTTCTGAAGTTACAGGACCGCCCGGATAATTACCGAATGTAGGATTTGCTTCAAATGAAACAGGATATGTTTCCGAAGTTTTACCTGAAGGATTAACTTTACCTGTAAGGATATTTGCAACTGCGGCACCGCCTGCCTGACCGCCGAGTCCTGAATTAAGAAGACCCTTAACTTCTGAAAGCCATGGCATAAGTACAACAGAACCGCCTGCGAGAACAACAACGGTATTTGGATTTGCAGCGGCAACATCAGAAATAAGTTTGTTGTGATTTGGAGGCATATTGATTGTTTCTCTGTCGTAGCCCTCGCCCTCGAAGTCCTCTGTAAGACCTGCGAATACGATAGCAACATCGGCATTCTTTGCAGCATTAACAGCCTCTGCCGTAAGCTGTGCCTCTGTCATTCTTGTCTTTTGCTCTTTCTTAGTGCCTGCCGACTTGTAATAGCCCTGTGCATAAGTAACATCTACGCCGAGTTCTACAAGTTCATCATAAGCGTTTGAAAGCATTGTAGGATTGATAACAGAAGAACCTGCGCCCTGGAAACGAGGAGCTTTTGCCATCTCACCGATAACAGCTACCTTTTGACCTGCCTGAAGAGGAAGAATGCTGTCATCGTTCTTAAGAAGAACCATTGAGCCTTCTGCAATCTTTTGAGCAATCTTGTGGTGAGCCTTTTTGTCATATGTATGTGTCTTTTCAAGAGCCGGCTTTGACTTCAAGATGAGGTCAACAACAGCATCTACTCTTTCGTCAAGAATTGATTCTTCAAGAGTACCGTCGTTTACAGCGGCAACAATTTTTTTAGCATTAAGCTTACCGGATGTAGGCATTTCAAGGTCTGTACCTGCTTTAACGCCGTCAACACGGTCAACAGATGCACCCCAGTCTGTTACGATAAGACCCTTAAAGCCCCATTCCTTACGGAGAACCTGCTGTTGCATCCATTCGTTTTGTGAAGCATAAACACCGTTAATACGGTTATATGAATTCATAACAGTCCAAGGTTGAGCCTCTTTAACTGCAATTTCAAATGCCGGGAAATAAATCTCACGCATTGTACGCTCATCAATAACTTCGTTGAGAACCATACGGAATGCTTCCTGTGAGTTACAAGCAAAGTGCTTAAGCGATGTACCTACGCCCTTTGACTGAACGCCGTTGATAATGGCGGCTGAACACTTACCTGCAAGAAGCGGATCTTCTGAAAAATACTCAAAGTTTCTGCCGCATGTTGGAGCACGCTTGATATTTGTACCTGGACCGAGAATAACGGAAACCTTTTCTTTAAGGCATTCTTCACCCATAGCCGCACCCTCTTCAAAGAGCAAATCATCATCCCAAGAGCAAGATGAAGTTGCGGCAGGCGGGAAGCAAGTTGTAGGCACAGAGTTGCCAAGACCGATACCGCCCGATGACTTTGCCTCGCCTTCTTCAGGTACATAGTCCTTACCCTTTGCCTTACGCAAGCCGTGAGGGCCGTCTGTAATGCAAATCTTAGGGAGTCCGAGCTCCGGAGCTTCCTCAAGATGCCAATAGTCATAACCGGAAACAAATGTTGCCTTTTGCTCAAGGCTCATTTTTCCGACGATTTCAGAGTGTTTCATAAAAAACTCCTTTCAAATTTATAAATTTACTGAACTATTATACAATAAATAACACCGTTTGTCACTAACTTTTGGTAATATTTTTTATAATATTTTAATTTGAAAATAGTTAATTATATGTATGTATAAATTTATATATAAAACTACCCAGATAATAAACAGAATATTAAATAATAGTGTTTTGGATTGACACAAAGAACAGTTTATGATATTAAGGAATTAGAGATAAAACATATAAGAATTCAAAAAGGATGGTGATTTTGTGAACAAACCAAACAAAGCATTAATAGCACTGATATTTATTGTATTTTTTGGTGTAGGCGCAATTGGATTTAAAATTGCCGACAAAGTATTTTATCCCATTGCGAAAGCACAAACAGTTTCATATCTTTGCGAAAAATATAATGCAAAGCCTAACGAATTTAAGATGAAAGATTACAACCAAGCACATCTTGAATGGTATGATACCGGAGTTTTTACTCAAACGCCGAAATGGTTGGACTTTTCATTTGAATTTGAATATAAAGGCAGACGATTTATAGCTTGCAGAAATAAAGGTGCAATTTATGACGATTATCAGCTTGATGACATTGAAAAATGGTGCACCGAATGGTTGCAAGAAAATGTTGATAATCGCATTACCGGAGTGATACTTGATACGAGAGATATTTTGTATTATTCATCAACAACAAAAAAAGGTTATACATATGTAATAACCAAAGCTGAAACAGAAAATTTTTTAAAGAACTATAAAAGTGTTAATGATGTAAAGATTTTCAATTATTATGATATAAACGGACCTGTCAATCATGGTATTGATGAAGAATTAAATCAGAAAATTACTTTTAAAATCGGTAATGGCGTAGATTGTTCAGCGGATTATTCTGAAAAAATTATTACAAGAGAGATTGATAAAAGTCGATTTATTAATTGGAGCAGTTGGTATCTAACAAAAGATTATATAGGAGAAGATTAAAATGAAAAAAATATTATCAGTCATCATAGCAATAACTATTATTTTATGTTCAAATATGCCATTATTAGTACAAGCCGAAACTAAAAATAATGTGCAAATAACAATAGGTCGTTATTCGAGTTTAAAAGAATCATCAGATGAAATTACGGTTGAAATATACTCCATAAGCGGAGGGAAATTTTCAGGACATTTGAAAGTAAAAGATTCTGATGGAGCAGTAGATTTTGACAACGATGTTTCAGGCACAAGTACATATTACAAAGATCATTATGTATGTTATTGTGAATTTAAAACAACTTGGGTGTTCGGAATTAAATACAATTCAAATGCATTAATAGATGTTTATCCGTTTAAAGGCACTGCAAAAATCAGCTTCGGCGGTGAAGGTTGGATTGCTACAATGGAAAAAGGAGTGATTATATGACTAAAAAGAATAAAATAATAATTATCTTTGCTGTTTTGTTTGCCGTTGTAATATTGATATTGGGAATTTTTTTGATTGAACAACACATGCGCAAAACTGATGTTGATTCTGCAAAAGAACAATCCTTGGAATATCTTTGCGAGAAATACAACGCAAATCCGCAAGAGTTTAAATTAATTAAATACAACCAAGCCCATTCTGTACAGGAAGAATATGAAATCTTTTTAACAAAAACGGTTTGGATTGATTTTTCGTTTGAATATGAACATAACAACAGACATTTTATTGTGAGCAAAAATAAAAAAGGTTATTATGACGATTATCAATTTGACGATATCCAAAATTGGTGCACAGAATGGTTGCAAAAAAATGTTGACCAAAGAATTATCGGGATTTACCTTGACACGGAGAATATAATAAACTACTACGATAAAAATAATCTTGATTACAAATATATAATTTCAAAAGATGATTCAAAGCAATTTTTAAAATGCTTTGAAAACGATGTTGCACGTTTTTATTTTTATGATAAAGAATATACATATGACGATATGTATATAGATAAACTAAGCATGAAATTCAACAGCACATTAAAAGCCGATTATATTCCTAGCTTTTATTATGTAACCAACACACCTAAAAAACATTTTGAATGCTTTAAATTTATTCAATGGAGAAGCTATGCAGAACCAGACTATAATATAAAAGGAGAATGATAATGAAAAAGCAACTTTTCAAGTTATTATTATGATGCAAAAACTGCAAATGACAAATTATATTAGAAAAGAATTAAAAATAATCGGAAAATATTGTTTTGATTACTCAAATCAAACAAATTTTTATACATAAACAAAAACAGACTGCAATCCTACTGAAAAGATTGCAGTCTTATACTTTTACGATTATCTGCCTTCATCAAATGAACGGCAGATGAATTTGGCACCGAGGGATTCGGCTAGTTTTCTTGACTTTTCGATGTTCTCTTCACCGATAACATCAACAACGCTCATATGAACCTCAGGGCAATACTTTGCACATTCCTTGGTGAATTCGAGAAGTGCAGGAAAAGCCTTTGTCGGATAAATATTTCTTGTAACGGCATCGTAGCTGTCGGAATCAGGGTCGTTAAGTGAAACAGAAACAATGTCGAACGCTTCGCCGATTTCCTTGGCTGTACTTCTGCCGTTGATTAAATCCGAAAGACCGTTAGTGTTGATACGGATTTTGATTGACGGATTGATTGTTCTCAAATAATTTGCAGTTGCAATCAAAACATCAAGGCGTTCGGTAGGTTCGCCATATCCGCAGAAACAAACGGAATCAATTTTCTCAAATCCGTAAGCATCAATAGCTTTTTTTATTTCGTCAAGGCTTGGCTCGTTGCCGTAAAACCAAAGATTTTCCGCATCGCCAACCGCATTACCCTGTGAACGGATACAAAAAGTGCATCTGCAAGGGCATTTGTTTGTTATATTAATGTATGTTCCGCCGCAAAGCGTATAAATAATATCAGCCATAATTATACACAAAGTGCAATAAACACTATCTCCTTATTGAAATTTTATTCTATATATTATATAATATTTTTGGCATTAATCATATAGGCAAATGTGCAAATAATTTAAGGTACAGATATGAAAAAATACATAGAGATTTATAATTATTACAAAAACCTCATACTGACAAATCAACTCAAAGCGGGTGACAAACTCCCCTCGGTTAGAGCCGCTACACAGCTTTTGCCCGTGAGCAAAACAACAATCCAAAATGCTTATTTTGAATTACAGGCTGACGGATATGTTATAGCTTCCCCAAAAAGCGGATATTATGTCACCGAGCAAAAAAACATTGTTCCAAAAGTGACTGCACACACCGAGGAAAACAGCAAGATATTATACGACCTCAAAAGCGGTGATGCAGACGAGGAAAGTTTTGATGTTAAGCTATGGCAACGATACATAAAAAGTGCGCTTCGACAGGAAGAACGATTGCTGTCATACGGTGATGTTCAGGGCGAGGCAGATTTAAGAGAAGTTTTGTCCGACTACATCCGAGCAAAAAGGAATGTTTCGGCATCATCTGACAGAATTGTTGTCGGAGCAGGCGTACAATCTCTATTATATATTTTGTGTTCACTTATCAAGAACAAAGGCACTGTATCTTTTCCCGACAAAAGTTTTGTGCAGGGTATGAATTTATTTGCAGATTACGGATTTGAAGTCAAAACAAGGAACAAGGACGCCGACATCATTTATGTTTCACCGTCACATATGACATCGTACGGAAATGTTATGCCAATCAAAAGACGGCTTGAGCTTGTTGAATACAGCAAGAAGCGTGGCAGTCTTGTAATTGAGGACGATTTTGACAGCGACTTTTTGTATCAAACAAAGCCTATCCCTTCCCTTTTTGCCTTGTCGAATGCACAGAACATAATCTATATGGGCAGTTTTTCAAATGTGCTTATACCGGGTATCAGAATCAGCTTTATGGTGCTTACCGAAGAGCTTGCAAACGAATTTCAAAAATGCAAGAACAGGTTTTCGCAAACGGCAAGCAAGACCGAGCAAATTGCGTTGTGCCAATACATCCGTGACGGGCACATCAACTCGCAAGCACGAAAAGTCCGCAGGTTATACACAGCGAAAGCAAAATATTTTTGTGATGAACTTCAAAGAGTTTTGCCCGATTCAAAAATTGAATTGAGCGAAAACGGATTGCAAGTCAAGGCAGAAATACCATTCAAAAAAGAAACATCAATATTTGAACAAAACGGAATAAGTGCAAACATTATCTCAAACGAAAACGGAGTATTAAGAATTGTATTTGTGCCGTCAGCCGTAGAAATCTCCAATATTCCGTCAGCAGTTAAAAAAATAAAGTCAATAATTTTATAGAACTTTTGTATTATAAGTACTAAAATCAGGACTCTTACCATCTACCCTATTGTAATTTAATCTTCTTTGTTTTACAATGCAAATGTAGACAAAAAACACACATTGCAAAATGAAAAAGGAGATTTAATTATGAACAAAAAAGATATATTAAAAGGCGTTTTGATTTCAATAATAACACTTGTTGCAGGATATGTGGCTATGATAGTTCCGTTCAATCTGTTTTTATCGGTTTCAAAAGACGGACAAAGAATATTTTTCATCATTGAACTTTGCATTTATTTGGTGATTGGCAGTATATTTCTGCTTGTTCAGGAAAGCAAAGAAAAGCAAGCAAAAAAGGAAAAAGCACGCCACGAAGAGCGTGCAAGAAAAATAAAAGATGTGCAACAAAATTGGTACGATATTGCAGCATAACAAAACTAAATCGCAGAAGTGTCGAGGCTTCTGCGATTTTTTATTATTTGTTTCTGATTTTACGAGCGGTTTTTCTTTTGATAGTATCAAGCCAAAGGCGAGGGCTGAACAAAAGAAGTATCGGGAACAATTCCAATCTGCCTGCAAGCATATCGAAAACAAGCACAATTTTTGACAAATCGGAAAACTGCGAAAAGTTTTGTGCCGGACCGACAAGTTCAAGACCCGGTCCGATATTGTTTAGCGTTGCGGCAATTGCAGTGAAGTTAGTTACCAAGTCGTAATCTTCAAGCGAAACGCAAAGCATACTTACAACAAAAATTATAAAATATGTGATTATAAATACATTTGTTGAACGCAAGGTTTCGTGCTCAACAATTTTACCGTCAAGCGTAATCTTCTTTATATTCTTCGGGTGAAGATATGATTGAATTTCCTTGCTGATTGTTTTAATAACAACAACAAATCGTGACACCTTGATACCACCGCCTGTGCTTCCTGCGCAAGCACCGACAAACATCAAAAGCACCAATATTGCCTTTGAAAGTGACGGCCAAGTATCAAAATCTATGGTTGAATAACCCGTCGTTGTAATGATTGAAGAAACCTGAAATGCAGATGTACGAATGTTATCGGCAATGTTTGTATAAAGATCTGCTGTATTTACGCAAATTACAACAATTGAAGTGATAATAACAGCAAAGTACGCTCTTACTTCTTCCATTTTGAGTGCCTTGCCAAGTTGACGAAGCACAAGGAAATAATAGAAATTAAAATTAACGCCAAACAGTGCCATAAAAATTGTGATAACCCATTGGATATATGGCGAATAACTTGCCATAGAATCATTTTTGATACCGAAGCCACCTGTACCGGCTGTACCGAGTGAAGCGGTAACAGCATCAAAAACCGGCATATCACCGCAAACAAGAAACACAATTTCCACAATAGTAAGAATAAAGTACAAAGCATACAAAATTCTTGCAGTATAGCGCATTTTTGGAACAAGTTTGCCAACCGAAGGACCCGGACTCTCTGCACGCATAAGGTTCATATTTGAACCGCCTGTCATTTGAACAACGGCAAGCAAGAAAACAAGAACACCCATACCGCCTATCCAGTGAGTAAAACTACGCCAAAACAGAGAAGCATGTGAAAGAGCCTCAACATCCGTGAGAATACTTGCACCGGTTGTGGTAAAACCTGAAACAGTCTCAAACAAGGCGTCAACAAAATGCGGTATCTCCCCTGTTAAAACAAACGGAACAGCACCGAACACAGAAAGCACAATCCAGCTGAGTGCCGTTGCCGTGCATCCCTCTTTAAGATAGAACACATTTTTTTTAGTTTTCTTAAAGGCAACAACAGCTCCTATAACAAAAGTAACTGCTGCACATATAAGATAAGTCTTATATTCCTCCTCGTGATAATACAATCCCACAAGGCCCGGCATAAGCAAGAGCACGCCCTCCAAAACAAGAACATAGCCGAGAATTTTTCTTATAATTGAACCGTTCATAAATAACTATCCTTAAGCAAGAAT
>OIYY01001211.1_pt1 | contig 14544 bp, 14 predicted proteins | sample 1588341 | NCBI WGS metagenome assembly OIYY01 (sample SAMN03283287) | human gut metagenome | biome: human-associated habitat; material: feces | host: Homo sapiens | place: Peru | collected 2012 | reverse complement strand
ATGGCATAACTCGAGCAAGCTCGGTTCTGCTCATTTGGCTTAACGAAAACGTTCGGTTATCAGTAACTTTTCTTTGTAATTGACTGAAAATGCAATATAGAGTCACTTGTTATAGGAGAACTATTATCGTTAAAATCTTCAATCTTAGTCTTGGGCTTTAATACCAATAGAAGGTTATACACCATATTCCATCCATAATAGATAGTTGGTAATAGTCCACAGAATAGCGTTGCCCTCTTTAATGAAAAAGTCGCATCAACTCCATCTAACAAAAAACTATAAAAAGGATCGATGAGATAATAATACCCTTTTCCTATTACATCTGATGTAAGTAAAACTGCAACAAAAGCTCCACAAAAAGCCAAGAGTATACCTGCTTTTTGATCGCAATTATTAATCCATCCATTAACTCTATCTAATCGTTGGTTTAATTCTTCAGCAGAATATGGATTTGTAGACATTATTATTAATTCGTTACGTTTTTATCTTGTTCCGCCCGATGGTATCGCACCATATCGCTCCATGCGACTACTTGTACGGACGGAAATACCATTACTTATTTCTTTTTCAAAGGGAAATCCTTAATACTGAACTTTTCACCCAACATTTTATTAAATTCAGGAGTATAGAAGTCCATAAATCCACCTTGTGAAGTGAAGGTCAATTCGCCAAAGTATATTTTTCCGTCTATGTTATAAAGATCAACACGAAGTTCGGGGAAGCCCTTTGACAACTTTTCAGCTATCTCCACCATTTTATCAAAATTCTTAGGCTTAGGAATGATGTCACCTCTCAGATAATCTGAATTGAAAACAGAGAATTCAGGATGTGCATTCCAATCCATGTCGTATGTCATAACATGAGCACTGTTACCACCTGCACTACGGTCATTGCAAATCCATGTATAGTAGCACTTGCCATTAAAGCACCACATCTTATAGTCAGTCAAAGATGTAGCACCCTTTTCCAATGGCAACACTTCTTCTGCAATAACACAAGGCTTCATATTTTTATAATGAGGTTCTGCATGAAGAGCACCGATATTCTTACGACTCAACCATTCTCCTATCATTTCAATATACTTAGCTTTTTTCTCCGGAGTAAGGTCCGCCTTGCGAATAATCTTGTTTGTTCCCTTGCCGTCACCATTGTTAGCCTTAATGATAAAAGTTTCAGGTAGCACATCAAAGTTCACTTCCTCTTTCTTATACCAAGTGGCATAGAGCTTCACTAATGTGTCACCAAGACCTATTTTCTCCACATAGTCACGCACCGTTCGCTTATCAGCCAATTCTGTCCATCTTGTAGTGTCAGAATAAAGCTTTGCCCACAAAATCTTCTCGTTCAGACTTCGCGGATTCTTCAGGTTAAGTGATTCCTTAAACACATAACGATAACGTATTTTCAACAAAGTCTCAGGGAAATGATTACCCATAAACTCTGTAAACTTAATCAAAGGCCAGAAAAAAAATCTGCCTGATTTGCTTAATGTTGGATGAAATGCCATACTATATTAGTTTTTATTTTTTCAAAAATCTTCTTTTTATAAAATCCTTTAACAGACAGTTTCCCAATGTAGGATGTTTAATCATATTATTGATAATATATCTGTGATTGGCTTTTCTGTAAGCAGCATAATTCCTGCTTATTTCCACATGATATTGTTCTGAGTTATCTTCTTTCTTAAGGACTTCATTTAAGTAGTCAAATCGCCATTTTGCAGGTATCCTTGATTCATCTACTACAATAGGAGTACAGTCATTCTCGATATGTATATATTCTACACTTGGTTGTTTTGTGTCAAGGTCAAGCTTTACTATTGCGCCTATTTTTGTAGGTTCCCAGGCCATCTCAAAAACAAAGTTTCCAAGTGAATAAAATATGTATTTACCATTATATTCCTCATACCCTTGAAGTACATGAGGATGCATACCAATGATTAAATCAAAACCAGCATCAATCAACCAATGTGCAAACTTCTTTTGTGCAGACGAAGGGCGGTTTATGTACTCGTTACCCCAATGGATATACAGCATCTTGAATGCATCATTAGGTAATGAATTCAATTCTATTTCTATATCTTTATACTCTGGATTATACCAATACGAAGGTTCATCTGTAAAGTCATCAATACGAAGACACATACCTGTAAGCGACACCTTTTTCCCTTGATGCTTTATTATAACAGACCTTTGCTTATTGGTACCAAAGCATTTTGAGCCATAACTACATATTGCGTCAAAAGTCTGTTGATAAGCTTCTTTACCATGCTGCATCGCATGGTTATTGGCAAAGCCATACACGTCAAAGTGATTTAGTTTTTGCAGAACTTTTGGCTGCACCCTAAACACTTCTCCAGCAAATCCGATCTTGTCTGTCACGTTGGATGCCACTCCTTCGAAGTTACCAATCCAAATATCCCCTGCTTTTCTATTTATTTTACGGAAAGGGTCAAAGCCATTAGCTATTCTAGTACCAATTCCAAAGCCTGCATTAAAATACCAATCGGTTAGATTTATATCTCCAGTGAATACTAACATATACCTATTTTTTCTAACAGTTTATCAGATACGACATTTTTAATGTCAAAGTTCAGGGCTGAATTTTGACATGTTTTACTCATTCGTTCAACAGATTTCGGATTATTTATCATCATATCCATAGCATCAGCAAGAGCCTCTACTGTATTTTCTTTTAATATAACTCCGGTCTTACCATCTTCAATAATGTCTGCATTAAGATTCCAGTCTGTTGCAATTACTGGCAAGCCCGACACAAATGCATCTATGATTATACCAGGAAAGCCTTCTCCATGCCAATATGTGGGGAACAACATGACGTCATATTTTGCCAGTATGTCATAGTTTCTTTGATTACGTAGATCCAAGAAACCTTTATATGAAATGTTGTTTATATTAGATATTTCATCATTGAATTGAGATTCATATTCTGCCTCAAACGGACCATAAAAATCTACTATAAAATTATCAGTGTATTTCTTATTGAGAATTTTTACGGCTTCTATAATTGTGTTGCATCCCTTCTCTGGTATTATACGGGAGAGAAACACAAAGCGCATCTTGTTGTCTGTCTTGACTTTATTTTCTGGCAAATAATCAATACACTTGAAATTCGGAACATAAATAGTGTTCTTAAATCCGACCTCTGAAAAGGTTTTCAACATTTTTTTACCTTCAGCCAAGAAAACATCTACTATCTTAAAAGGTTTTGCTTTTACTTTGCCTTCTTTTATCCATTCTGCAATACTACCTCCGATAATCCAATAAATAACAGAACGTTTCCTTGGAAATAGTGACATTACCTGCAACACTCTGTAGCTACTCATATTATTTGTAGCTATTATGTATTTTGCTTTGGGATTTAGCAATATGAAAAATACCAATTTAACAAGAACTAAAGGATTTTTCCTCCAATTCTCAGTATCAACCGAAACCACATTGATGTTTTTCTTATGAAAGTAATTCATCAAATGATAGTTCTTAGCCGATGCGCCATTTTTTGGAACTTTTCCTCCACCTACAGGTCCAATAAATATTACTTTATGGTTCATTTTCATATTTTTATTCTACAATATTATTCACATACCCCTCTGTTGCCCAATCCCTATGCTTTATTACACATGGATTGCCGAAAACTACGGAATGAGAGGGAATATCTACATTTACATAACTATTTGGTGCTATCAGCACATCATCGCCAATGGTTACATTTCCTACGATAGCCGAATTGATACCAATCCAAACTCTATCGCCTATTGTAGGACAACCTTTTCGAGAACCTCTATTCGCTTGTCCTATAACAATACCTTTATGTATGTTACAATTGCGACCTATTTTAGCTCTACTATTGATGGTTATATTATAGGCATGCCCTATATAAATCCCCCCCGATAGGATTTGTAGTACTAATCTCCAATCCTCTACGGTTCGCCCATAGACGGAACAAAGCCTTGTATAGAAGTTTCAAGGGAGCAAAAGATGTAGTCGAAGCCTTGCGATAGAGAAAAAGGAAAATCCTGATATAACCCTCAGGCTTTCCACCATAGCGAGCAATGTCTGCTCTATATAATTCTTTGAATTTACTCATTTACAAACTTTCTATCAGTTCAACATACGATTTTAGGAATGCTTCTTCTGTATTGCGTTGCAAACATAGCTGACGATTGCGTTTGCCCATTTCCTGTCTTTCCTTAAAAGATAAATCCGCCATTTTCTTAATAGCACCAGCTATGTCTTCTACGCTTTCTGGGTTGAAGAGGAAACCATTTACGCCTTCTTCCACGATATATGGATTCTCATAGACATTGCTGCAAAGAATAGGCAATCCACAAGACATAGCCTCAGCCACTACATTTGGATATCCTTCATAAAGACTCGGAAGACAAAATATATCAGCCTTGCGATATTCCTCTTCAATCTTTTGGTTGGGATTATGCAACGTCAAGTAATCTGAAATATCAAGCTTTTGATATTCCTTCTCTATCTCAGCATAATAAGCCGCATTATGTTTCTTATCTCCATACCAATCGAAATGCACATTGAGTCCCATTTCCTTGACCATACGTACAGCCTTCAAGTAAGTCAAGACATTCTTCTGTTGGGTATAGCGAGCGACGGTAACGATACGCAAGACATCATTCTGCACAGGCATTTCTGAGGGAGTGAAGCGATTAACATCCACGAAGTTGATAATGGGATGTACCTTTTTACAGAGGAAAGGAAAGTGATTGCAAATAAACTTGCCTTGACTATTGCTGTTAGGAACAATAGCATCCGCCATACGATAAAGGTTAAACTGTATCTTATCACTACGAATAATGCAAGTATTATTATTTCGTTCCGACACCACTAACTTTGCCTTAAAGAAAAGCTTTGCAAGGCACATCGCCTTGTTGACAGATGGCAAAAACGAAATAACAACATTTGGCTGATACTGACGCACATATTTTGCAACCTTAAAGACACGAGTCTTCTTGTTCCACAGTTCTGGCACGAACTGATAATCTACACCATTCTGGCGAAGATAAGGCTCATAAAACTGATTCTCAACGTATGTTATCAGTCTGCAAGGAAATCCTGCCTTCGTCAGCATCGAGGCAAGACCACATATCTGACGCTCTGCTCCACCCGAGCCTAAATTTTCTGTTATCAATAAAATTCGCTTCATTTCTTAATAAACATGTCATCTGGAAGACTTAATAGTATTCGTTTTTTTTCTTCCGCTGACATCCCATATGTTTTGGTATTGTATTTTAAATTTCTCTTCTTGTATTCTTCTATGGTACATATAATTCTAGCAGGATTTCCACCGACAACGGTATAAGGAGGTACAGACTTTGTCACAATAGAACCTGCAGCGACCAAAGCACCTTCTCCTATTGTCACACCAGGAAGTATATGACTTCCAGAACCAATGTAAGCCCAATCTTTGATAGTTATTTTTCCAAAAGAGTCATAATTCGGCACTTCTGACCTTATAGTATTCCCCCCCCCGTGAGTATGAAACCATACTCCTTCTGTTACTTGGACACAATTACCAATAGTAATAAGATATGGCTCTGAAGACCATCTTCGCGTAGCAATTAAACAGCTTTTACCTATTGTTACCCCTAGATGTCGAGCTTGCTTTAAAGGACTTTGAAGTCTCCAATATAAATTTGACAAAAATTTCATGAACTATTATTTCTTTAAGTCGTTAAACATTTGATACCACATATTTAAGACCTTCTCGGTTGAGAATCTTTCAACTGACATTGGAGCATTTTTATGAAATGCATTTCTGAGTTTATCTTCTGTGATAATTTGCTCAAGTTTAATTGCAAGCTCATTTACATCTTGATTCTTCACAAGTAAACCAGTAATGCCATCTTCTATCATTTCTGCAGGACCGGTCACGCAGTCAAATGCAACACAGGCGCATCCAAGATTTAGAGCTTCAAGCAAAACCATAGGCATACCTTCTATTCTTGAGGATAAACAGAATACTTCACAAGATTCCATATAATCATGTATATCAGACCGGAAGCCAATAAACTCAATATTTCTATAAGCTTTATCTCCAACTTCTTTACGAATGTTAGACAAACTTTTATCTGAATAAAGTCCTGCAATCTGACATTTCCAATCAGGATATTTATCTTGTATTAAATCCCATGCCTTTATCAAACTATCAAAACCTTTGATTTCCCATTGATCTACTCTGCCAACACCTAAAACAATTTTCTTACGAGCAGCACCAATATGTTTTTGCTTTATGTCACACGGATTTGGAACATAATAAACATGCCTATATTTATTTTTCCACCTATTATAATCACGTAAAGTAAGCATCATAATGCCACTAGCATTTGGGTATAGTACATTTGACAAAAACGATGTTCGCCATGGGTATTTTCTATCAACATTTGTATGATCACCTATTACCACTGGAATTCTTGTTCCCAAAAGAGCTGTTAACACATCATTATTTTGAGCTTTAAGAAAGCTTATAACAAAATCAGGTTTGAAAATCTTTGCTTGTTTTCTAATGGCTGGATATTTCCAAATTCTTCTAAAGATTTTTGCTGAAATAGATGAGGATTTCATAGGGCATTCCAACTGCATATAAACTTGTTCTATTCTAGAATCAAGTTGATAGACTGGCTGTTCAAGGCTTTCTGTATAAACCACCCTTACTTTATGGTTTTGTTCCACAAAACGATTCATAAGAGTAGCCATTACTCTCTCAGCCCCTCCACCACTAAGGCCATGAATATAAAATAATAACTTCATCGATTCTTGCTTTTATAAACCTTACAATACTGTGACATCATTATCCCTTCGTACCCCAATTGTTTTGCATATGCAAATACTTTCTCAATCGTAATATACAGTTCTTCTATTGCATTTTCATCCTTAAAATACGGACTGCCATTAGGCATCAATTCAGAAGAATGAAGCATAAATTCAAGATAATCAACGCTAGGATCTGCATTAACACACTTACACAAACGTAACATTTCGTCTGCTGTAGCAGAAGCCGGTCTTAACCAAACATTATCACCTTGAAGAAGTACTCTCAACTTATGTTTTACAGAGCCTTTTCTCGAAATGCGCGTCCTCCTTATAGTCATAGGAATCTCCAATATATTATTGATAAAACTCGGATTATTCTGCACCGTTGAATAATCTGAACCCATCATGGTCTCACCTGCAGCGTGCGCCCAAGAAACTCCTGGAGTATGCGAGCAATCAGCTTCTATTCCGAAATCTTTGAGCAAAGCGAAATATCTGTCATCCATTGCCCAACGACCAGCACGATGGCTTTTTACCTTAATTCCAAATTTGTCTTTCAAAAGATTGTAGGTTGTTTCAAACTTCGCTCGCATTACTTCTTCTGGATATTCGATCAAATATGGATTACCTGTATATTTAGCATTTAAATTATACAAAGGTGGATTATTCCATGCGTGTACATGTATTCCAACTTCACACAACCCGGCTTCCATTTTAGGCTTTATATAATCAACATACCTTTGATCACATGCCATTTCGTAATTTGTCAGCCATACAGGTTTAAAGCCATATTTTTCACAAAGATTTTGAAACCGAGGAATGAATAAAGCATTCTCAGTCTTTACTTCCTGACCTTTTTTGTAGATCCAAAGGTTATCACCTTCAGTATCAACAGTTATGATAAAATATTTCATCGTTTTGTAATTTTAGAGACTATCTTATTTAAAAGACTTTTTTCTGTAGCATCTAACACGATATAATAGAAGAGAACACCTGCAAGAACTGTAACAACGATATATTCAAATCCAATGCTGAGCAGATTATGCTGAAACATATTATGCATAACGTACATCAAAGGGAATGTGATAAAAGCAACTATAGCAATTGGTACTATTAATGACTTAATATAATCACGTAACGATATATTTACAAGTGTTCGAATCACTAACAAACATCCTACTTGGACGAATATTGTCATGATTAGATATACAACGAATGCTGTTTCTGCTGGAGCACCAAACTTTAAAATAATGAAAGATATTGGAATTATCAAAAGATTAATTCCACTGAATGTAACTTCATAATTGCGCATCTTTCCCGTCGCATACACAACGTTAGAAAGCGGTGCATTCAGATTGTTCAGAAAATTGGTTAAAATTATAAGAACAACAAAATTAGCAGTATGTTCTGGTACAACATTTCCCAACCATAAATGTAAGATATAATCAATGTTCAGTATAATTGGCACAGATAATATAAACAAGAAAATAAAACTTAATTTACTCATTGTATACATCAGTTTCATTGTTCTAGAAGAATCTCCTGTAGCAAAAGACTGAACCATTTGAGGTTTTGCAGCTAGACTTAGATTTGATACAAAACTTTGCAATGAACCAGAAACCTGATAAGCCACTCCTCTCGCAGCATTTACAACAGGGCCAAAAAATAAATTCAAGACCATATTCAGTCCTTGTTCTCTTGCCATACAAGCAAAGGTTCCACAAAGATTCCAACCTGAAAAAGTTATCATATCCTTTAACATTGACTTATTAAATATTAGCTGAAAATGCAATTCTTTAAATGCTTTTTTGCTATATATATAATACATCAAAAAATTAGTAATGGACAAGACCATATAGAAAACTCCATACATTAATAGTCTATCAAAGCTAATATAAGGCAGAGCAAAAGCAAACCCAAGTTTCAAGACAACTTCAAGGATACTAATTACAGCATAAGCGTTCATTCTCTCAAATGCCATTATAGAAGCAGTAAATGGCGACTGCAAAATAACGACTGCCGCAGAAACTGTACTAAACTGATATAACCAAAATGCAGTATCAAACCTGTCCTCAGGAATCACCATCTTTTCATAAAGATACCATAGACCTACAGACTCAAGCAAGATTACTACACATAGCGCGATTACACCTTGAATTACTAAAGAAGTATTATAAACTTTAGTTATACCATTTGTGCCATTCTTTCCTAATTCGGCATTATAAAAACGCTGGATACCATTAGCAAGTGAGGTATTCAGGAAACTGAACATAGATACAAACCCTGCAACAACATTGCTAATACCATAATCCTCAACGCCCAACACGTTCAAAAATACTCTTGAAGTGTATAGGGACACAAAAAGAACAAAAACCATTCTTAATGATAAGAATAGTGTATTTTTAGCTATAGTCGTATTATTATTGGCCATAGTTACTTTCTCTTTATATGAAGCATTACAAGAATGTTGTAAACGAACATTTTTGTTTTCTGAATCATTGCGGCCTTTACCGCTTTACTCTTCTCTTCCTTTAATGCAACGTTACAAGCCGACTCATAATCACGAGTTTTATTATAAATGTGCTCAAAAATAAATCTTCCACTATGCTTTACAGATGGAGATTTTAATTGCTTTTCAACCTCAAATGCTTCAGCTGATGGTCTTTCATGCAATGACAAAACTGTTCGCAATTCACCTAATAAAGCTGTGCCTTTACTTGTATTTTCCAAAATGCAACTTACATTGTGTTTATCATACTCAAAAGGCGCAAAACGTCCTAAACCAGAGAAATCTCCAATTGTCAAATCTGAGATTCTTTCCCTACGAGCATATTTACATGAATAGCAATTCTCTCGATAAATCAAAGCTCTGTGATAGCCCAATTGATAATTATCGCGAGTTAAAACCTTCTTTTTATAGAACTCCTTGCCTGCGCTATTTTTTAATGTAAATGTAAATGTATATGTATAGTACTTTGGATTCCTAAAATAAAGCGAAGAAGTAAGTTCATTCTTTTGCTTTTCAATATGCTCTACATGTTGTTTTAAGTAAGCAGCAGGTGGCATTCCATGACAAATGATATCAACTGTTGTAAGATTCTCATATTCTTTCTTCAAAAATCCATAAAGTCCTGCAACTTGACAAGGAACGCCAATAAAAAGAACAGGAACGCCCGCTTGTAATTTTTGTTTTACGACCTTAAAAATTCCAGCAGTATCACTGAATGTATATTTTGAATTCTGAGTTGCCTTAATCTCTGATTCTTTTTCAATCAGAATAAAATGACACCCATCTTCTCTGTCATATATAACCCCAGTAGCAACACCACCTTTCTTTATCCAATATCTATATAATTCACAAGCAACACCGCCTGAAGCAGATGTACGCCTTACTTCATTATCGTTGCTCCAGGCTGCCCAAACTTTTTGTGTGGAACGAAAAACTACGTCATGGTAATTGGGACATGTTTTCTGACATAGTTTACAGTCTATACAAATATCTTGGTCTATACTTGGGTGCAAGGCATCCATATCGTCTGGCTTCATTGTTATGCACTGTTTCGGACAGATGTCGCGACACGCAGCACATCCAGTGCATTCATTATGTTTACAAATTTCTATCATAAAGCCAACATCTTTTTCAAACATGCGACAGAATAATCCCTATACTCTTCTACCGCTTTATTTACTTCCTCATAATTCACTTTTGGCATATTAAGTATGTCCTTTCCCTCACCATCACAATTCTGAACTTGAAGCTTACGTGCCAGTGTATTCATACGCGACTTGTGCGCACGATTAAAATACACAAACTGTTTGTTAAAGTAAATAGAGAAAAGCATACCATGATAAGATGCTGTAATAACTTTTGCAGCATCATTTATTAACGAAAGGAAATCTTCAAGCGATATTGGCTTTACATTCTGTACACCTTTTTTAGGTAACCCATAATTGATATACTTTACTTTTAGATTATTAGCCTGGGCATACTTTATGGCAGAATTTATACAATCACCATTTTTATTATCAAAATAGACCAACACATAGCTTCCCTTATCCTTACGAGGATATGTACACTTCAACCACGCCTCACTATCTATTAACATAGTAGGGTCACATACAACATTTGGACGTTTACCTGTCAATTCCTCAACCCAATCAGCCGATTCATCTTCGCGTACGGCTATAGAGCTAAAATCAGACAATAAAGGTTTTAGCCTCTTCTTGTCTTCTTCTTTCCACGGATTACCAATAGATGACGAAAATGCTATTTTTTTGTGGCTTTCACTTTCAAAATTAAGGAAATAGGTTAAATCGCCATCAATAATATCCATACCCCATACTATATCACTACCAACAATAAACTTATCGTATTGTAGAGATATGTTTTTTATAGAATACTTGTCACACCTTGCACTTAACGACATTTTTTCATGCAAGAACTTAGATAATTCCTTGTATTTCAGCCTAATGACAGATCCTATAAGAATATCTTTTATAATGCCGCGAGGACTTTGCAATAAATTAAACTTTTGAGGTACTTCTCTTCTTACTATGCTTTCACACTGATAGTCAATAACGTCTATATTATACCCAAGTTCCTGAACCTTTTTGTAAAGTCCATATGTTTGGAGCAACGAACCAAAATTCGTTGTATCGTGAAATGTTATAAGACCTATTTTCATATATTTGTTGTATTATTAATTTTATATGCCAATGACGATACGGCTAACGGAATCATCAAATGAAACGGATTTAACAATTGAATACTCTGTATAAAAAATATAGCAACAATAAAAGGCAGATAATTTAATATTGTCGACGACTTATGATGGTTGACAATGGATTTAATGATTGTTGTTCCAAAGAATAAACAACCTATTACACCATAAGCAATATAAACCTGTTGAAATGCGTTATGGCAAGAGTTGCTACATTTTGTAATCTCTTTATAATAAATAGCACCAGTACCACTAAACATATATTCAATATGTTTTGACATATAATCGAAATATTCTTTCATCAATACTGTTCTATTACCAGCAGTACTGATATTATCCAATTCTAATCTATTCAGGAAGCCATCAATTGCCGAATCTATAAAATCTGAGAAGAAGTAAAAAGCAATAAGGCCCAACGCTATAGCTGAACACAAAAACTTAATCCTTGCTGTTCCTTTTCGAGATATAAATTCGACTATGACTAATACGCTTGTCAACATAATCCAAGTACGAGAACGAGACAGAATACCAGACAATACTGCAATTATCAATAAAACCAAGAAAAGATAGTTTGATGAGAACACCTGCTCCTTTAACGAAACGAGTAAAGCAATCAAAACAATAGAAAAATAAGCTAAATTATTTGCATTAGCTACAAAATGAGTTGATGTACTATCTTCACCAAATCCCATAGCAGCCCTTACTTCGCCTTCTCCTTCAAATACCATATCAAGAGGATTTTGAAGTACACCTACACTGATTACCAATAAAGTAACAGTCAGCCCTAGACTATAAAACAATATCACCCTTTTGTTTTCCTTTTTATCCTTATTCATCATTAGATAATAGAAAAAGATAAGTAAGTATCCAAAATATAACAGTATCTGATTAAATTGTGTCAATGGATAGTATGAAAAACTATTAAAGCATTCCCACAACAATACGAATATTGCCAAAAATATAAACGACTTATTATGCTGTAGATAAGTGTTATCTTTAAATAAAACAGAAAACAAACCAACTAACAATATATATCCATTTACACCAGTAATTACGCCACAAGTGAAAGCCAAATACAAAATTGCTTCATCCTTTTTCAAAGAAATGAAAATAAGACTCATCAAAACAAACAACAAATATTGATTAATATCTATTGCAAAAACATCCCTTACAATTAAAAGTATTGACGTTAGTAATACTGCAATGATGATTCTTTTATTATTTGCTATTAAATCTTCTATTAAATTATTCATATACCTTACTAAGTGTCATCATGAACTATTTACATGATTCTACAATTTAAATTTCTACCTTTAATCAGTTTGCACTTATAACTTATACTAAAATCGATTTTTATAAGTTTAGTATAAAAACTCTTCTATCTTTCCATTCTCACAACGATGTGCTTTAGCCTCAAATATCACCCCAATTTCATACGTAGCCTCCAAAGAATGATAACGACATTACTCTATCAAGCGTCATAAACATGAATCACTTTGAAACTAATACGAGAATATTCTCCTATAATCGATAATACTTCGCATACCACTCCGCAAAACATCTCAATCCCTCTCTCAAGCTTGTATTCGGCTTAAACCCAAAATCTTGCTCAAGAGGTGTGGTGTCTGCATAAGTAATAGGTACATCGCCCGGTTGCATAGGTACAAGTTCCTTATGAGCTTCAAAGTCGTAATCTTTAGGGAGTACACCTGCACGAACCAATTCTTCCTGAAGAATTGTTACGAAGTCAAGGAGATTTTCAGGTGAGTTGTTACCGATGTTATACACTTTATAAGGAGGAATTGGCAGACCATCCCCTCCGTTCTGTTTCTCTGGAGCGTGCTGCATGATACGTACAACACCTTCTACAATGTCGTCAACAAATGTGAAGTCACGCTTGCAATTACCATAGTTGAAGATTTTGATGGTTTCACCTTTCACCAGTTTGTTGGTGAATCCGAAGTATGCCATATCTGGACGACCAGCAGGACCATAAACGGTGAAAAAACGTAAACCTGTGCTAGGAATATTATAAAGCTTAGAGTAGGCATGAGCCATCAGCTCGTTGCTCTTCTTGGTAGCCGCATACAGACTTACAGGGTTGTCTACCTTGTCATCTGTAGAATATGGAACCTTCTTGTTGCTGCCATATACTGAAGATGAAGAGGCATACACAAGATGCTCTACTTCGTGATGACGACAAGCTTCGAGGATATTATAGAAACCTATTAGGTTGCTCTGGATATAAGCATCAGGATTGGTAATGCTATAACGTACACCTGCTTGTGCTGCAAGGTTTACGACAACATTAGGATTGTATTCGTCAAAGACTTTATCAACCAGTTCTTTATCAGCGATATCTCCTTGAATAAAGATCCATTCCTGATTGCGTCCCTCTCCCTTTAAGGGAGAGTCGGAGAGGGTCTTTAACCTCTCATACTTGATGTTGACATCATAGTAATCAGTAATTGAATCAATTCCAATTACCTTAATGTTCTTTACGTCATGAAAAAGACGCTTTACAAGGTTGCTACCTATAAAGCCTGCTGCACCTGTTACAAGAACCGTCTTGCCTTCTAAGTTTACATTATAATTTACCATATAGACCCCCTCTTATCCCCCTTAAAGGGGGAGAATCCGGAAGGGTGCGGATATTAAAAATTATTCTTAATTATGTCTATTACTCTTTCGGTATCGAATAACACTTCTTCATTTGTGAAACGCAATACCTTGTATCCCATATGTTCAAGCCAATCTTGACGGATCCTATCATATTCTATTTGTTCAGTTCCTCTCCACCCCTCTCTTAAAGTATTAGAAAAGTCAGACAACAAATCACCGGTAGATTTCTTATCTATGACGGAAGAAATAGCTACCTTTGAAGGACTTTGAGAATCTGGTCTATGATAACCTCCATCCAATTCTACAATTAAAAGGCTTTCACGAAAGAAGAAATCAACAATATAATCACCTATTAACCTGAGTTCGGGATAAGATTATGTCATAAGGTCTATGGCACAACAAGACAC
>OIYY01001207.1_pt1 | contig 14564 bp, 10 predicted proteins | sample 1588341 | NCBI WGS metagenome assembly OIYY01 (sample SAMN03283287) | human gut metagenome | biome: human-associated habitat; material: feces | host: Homo sapiens | place: Peru | collected 2012 | reverse complement strand
GGGTGAAGGCGGAGCAGTATATACTAATAATGCACTTCTTAACAAATGTATCCGTTCATTCAGAGACTGGGGACGTGATTGTGTATGCCCATCAGGAAGAGATAATCTCTGCGGACACAGATTTGACAAGCAGTATGGAGAACTTCCATTAGGATATGACCACAAGTATGTATATTCACATTTTGGATATAATCTTAAGGCAACAGATATGCAGGCAGCAGTAGGCTGTGCTCAGCTTGAGAAGTTCCCATCATTCGTTGAAAGAAGAAGACACAACTTTGACAGATTAAGAGCAGCACTTGCAGATATAGAAGATAAGGTAATTCTTCCTGTACCATGTGAGAACTCAAGACCAAGCTGGTTCGGATTCCTTATAACAGTAAAGGAAGGAATCGACAGAAAGGCAGTAGTTGAGTATATCGAGAGCCACGGGGTACAGACAAGAAATCTTTTTGCAGGAAATCTTATAAAGCATCCATGCTTTGATGAGATGAGAGCAACAGGAGAAGGCTACAGAGTAGTAGGCGGACTTGATACAACAGACAGAATTATGAGAGATACATTCTGGGTAGGAGTATATCCTGGAATGACAGATGAAATGATTGATTATATGGCTAAGACTATTAAGGAAGCAGTTAATCAGTAATTAAAGATAATTAAACGGTATATGTGGAGGGCAGTTTATGAAAATTCGTTTGGCAGATTATGTTGCTAATTTCCTTGTGGAACATGGCGTTACAGATGTATTTTCTGTAGTTGGTGGAGGAGCAATGCATCTTAATGATGCATTGGGACATAATGAGAATCTTAAGGTAACATACAATCATCATGAGCAGGCGTGTGCAATAGCTGCCGAAGCATATGCAAGAATTGATAATAGAATTGCAGCAGTATGTGTTACAACAGGTCCGGGAGGAACTAATGCTCTTACAGGTGTAGTGGGAGGATGGCTTGATTCCATTCCTATGTTTATTATAAGCGGACAGGTCCGTTATGACACAACTTCAAGATATGCACTTCAGTATACAGAGACACCACTCCGTGCAATGGGAGACCAGGAATATGACATAGTTAAGTCAGTGTCTAATATGACAAAGTACGCTACTATGATAGAAGACCCGAAGAATATCCGTTATGCACTTGAAAAAGCATGGCATCTTGCAACAACAGGAAGACCTGGACCGGTATGGATTGATATCCCGGTTAATTTTCAGGGTGGATATATTGAGACTGATGAGCTTGAAGGATATGATCCGGCAGAGGACGACGCAAAGCTTCCACCACAGGTGAGTGAAGATGTTGTAAAGACTGTACTTGAAAAGATTAAGAATGCCAAAAGACCGGTATTTCATGCTGGTTATGGAATAAGACTTTCGGGTGCTTATGATGTGTTCAGATCAGTTGCTGAAAAGCTTAATATACCTATTGTTACATACTGGAATGCAGTAGATTTAATAGAAGACGATAATCCTCTGTATTGTGGAAGAGCAGGTAATATGGGCGACAGACCGGGTAACTGGGCTATTCAGAATGCCGATTTAATACTTGCTGTAGGTACAAGAATATCTATAAGACAGACAGGCTATAACTGGAAGACATGGGCAAGAGCAGCAGAGGTCATAATGGTTGATGTTGATAAGGCGGAATTAAAGAAGCCTACTATCCATGTTGAGATGCCGGTATGGGCAGACGCGAAGGATTTCCTCACAAAGCTTGATAAGCAGGCAACAGATATCGCCCCTGTATCAGCAGGTGGGGAGTGGCTTGCAACAACACAGAGATGGAAGAAGGAATATCCGGCAGTACAGCCAAGACAGTGGGAGGAGAATGGAAGCACTGCAAATGTATATGCATTTGTAAGATACTTAAGCAGCAGGCTCCCAGAGAACAGTCTTACAGCAGTATCTAACGGTGCATGTTGTGTTGTAGGTAATCAGGCATATGTAATCCAGAAGGGAAGCCGTATGGCTAATAACAGTGCCATAGCAAGCATGGGATATGGACTCCCTGCTGCGATTGGAACATGTATCGGTGGTGGAAGAAGAAATACAATATGTCTTGAGGGTGACGGAAGTATAATGATGAACCTTCAGGAATTACAGACAATACTTACTAATAAGCTTCCAATCAAGATATTCCTTATCAATAATAACGGATATCATTCAATAAGACTTACACAGAATAATCTGTTTAAGGAGCATTGCAAGGTTGGAATCGGACCAGAATCAGGAGACCTCTCATTCCCTGAATTTAAAAAGATTGCAGAGGCCTTTGGGTATAAGTACTACAGTGCTTCATCTAATGAAGAGATGAAGAAGACTGTAGATGAGGTATTAAAGGAAGACGGACCTGTATTCTGTGAGATATTTACGGATACTAAGCAGGTATGGGAACCTAAGAGCAGTACTAAGAGATTAGAGGATGGTACACTTGTAAGCCCTCCATTGGAGGATCTTGCACCGTTCCTTCCAAGAGAAGAATTAAAGAAACAGATGTTTATTCCGTTAATGGATGAAGAGTAATAAAGATAACAGGAGGCACTATGCAGGCGGCAGTTGTAACAGGGTGTACCGGTGCAGTTGGATTAGGGTTAATCGATGCACTGGTAAAAAATAATGTTAAGGTTATAGCAGTTGTGAGAAAAGACTCAAAGCGCGCATACAGAATAAAAGAATCAGATATGATTAAAAAAGTTGAATGTGACCTTAGCGGACTTGATAAGCTGCCTGAGCTTGTGCAGGCGACAGGGATTAAGCCGGATGTGTTCTATCATTTTGGGTGGGATGGAACATTTGGTGACTGCCGCAATGACATGTATATACAGAATATGAATGTAAAGTATGCATTAGATGCTGTTAATGCAGCAGCTGCGCTTGAGTGTAGTGCATTCATAGGCGCCGGATCACAGGCTGAATATGGAAGAGTTGAAGGAAAGCTTAATGCAGAGGTTCCTGTATTTCCAGAGAATGGCTATGGAATGGCAAAGCTGTGTGCCGGACAGATGACAAGAATCCAGTGTGAAAAGCTGGGAATAAGACATATATGGACAAGAATATTAAGTGTGTATGGTCCATATGACGGAAGTGCTACGATGGTTATGTCTACAATAGGAAAGCTGTTAAGAGGAGAAAAGCCATCATGTACAAAGGGAGAGCAGATGTGGGATTATCTGTACTCCAAGGATGCGGGGAAGGCATTTTACTTATTAGGAGAAAAGGGCATTAATGGCAAGGTTTACTGTATTGGTGGAGGAGCGGCAAGACCGCTTAAGGAATATATCGAGGATATAAGAGATGCAGTTAATCCGGAAGCAGAGATTGGCTTTGGCGAAGTTGCATATGGTCCGCGACAGGTTATGTACCTGTGTGCAGATATACAGGATTTAGTTAAAGATACGGGGTTTGCACCAGATTATAAGTTTTCTGAGGGAATTGTAGAAACAGTAGAATGGTGCAAGAAGGAGATGCTATGAAGAAGATAAGTATAATGGTTCCTTGTTATAATGAAGAGGAAAATGTAGAACCGTTAAGTGAGGCGATTATTGCCATGTTTGCAAAGAATCTTCCACAGTACGATTATGAGATACTTTTTATAGATAATGATTCGACAGATACAACAAGGGTAAGACTTAGAAGATTATGTGAGAACAATCCTAAGATTAAGGCAATATTTAATGCTAAGAATTTCGGACAGTTCAATTCACCATATTATGGAATATTACAGACAACAGGCGATTGTACTATTCCAGTGTGTGCAGATTTTCAGGATCCTATTGATGTTATTCCAAGACTTGTTGCAAAGTGGGAAGAGGGTTACAAGATTGTCTGTGCAGTAAAGTCATCAAGTAAAGAAAATCCTATAATGTATTTCTTAAGAACATGCTATTACAAGCTTATCAAGAAGATGTCATCTGTTGAACAGATAGAACATTTTACAGGTTTCGGACTTTATGACAAGTCGTTTGTACAGGTATTAAGAGATTTGAAAGATCCAATTCCTTTCATCAGAGGAATTGTTGGTGAGTTAGGCTTTAAGAAGACAGAAATAGAATATACACAGGCTCAGAGAAGAGCCGGAAAGACGCACAATAACTTCTTTACACTGTATGATGCAGCTATGTTAAGCTTTACATCATATACTAAGATTGGTTTAAGACTTGCAACATTTGTTGGTGCAGGAGTTGGCTTTATAAGTGTGATTGTTGCTATTGTATATCTTATATTAAAGCTTATATACTGGGACAGATTTGCAGCAGGGATGGCACCGCTTATTATTCTGGTGTGCTTCCTTGGTGCGTTACAGCTTATATTCATCGGACTTATGGGAGAATATATTCTCAGTATGAATAAGAGATTGATGAACAGACCATTGGTTGTTGAAGAAGAAAGACTGAATTTCGACGAAAAATAGTTGATGGTGTTATTCCTGAAAGCGAGAAGAATCCTAAAGAAGTCAGAAAGACACTTGCATGGAGTAAGTGGTCAATGCTTATCGGTGTTGTTGCGGTAGCACTGCTTATGATTCTCTTGGTTGTGCCTTAGTTAAATAGTTTATAAATATAGAGAGGTAGTTATGCGTAGTAATAATACAGATAATAATATGCAGGAAAATAAGCCGGATATATTCGATAAAATTATGCATCTTCCGGGATTGAGAGTTTTTGAGCCTTTATATAAGAAGTATAAGGAAGTACTTCTGTATCTTTTCTTTGGAGTACTTACAACAGTAGTGAGTATAGGTTCATATGCGTTCTTTAATGTTACACTTGGAATTAATGAGCTTATTGCAAATGTTATATCATGGGTGCTTGCAGTACTTTTTGCATTCTTTACTAACAGGATATGGGTGTTTGCAGCACCAACTAAGACTGTGGAAGAATTTATGAAACAGTTGGTTTCATTTGCAGGTGGAAGAGTATTAACTCTTGTAATTGAGGAGATAATTCTTCTTGTATTCATTACGATGCTGCATTTCAACAGTATGTTAATAAAGTTTATCGCGCAGGTTGTGGTAATTGTTCTTAATTATGTTATAAGCAAGCTGCTTGTTTTTAAGAAGGATAAGGAGTAATTAAGGAGAAGGTAATGGAAAAGAATGTATTAGAGTTTCTTGAAAACTCACAGAGAATGTACGGGGAAAAGACAGCATGTGCGGACATGAATAATGAACTTACATACACACAGCTTATGAATCAGGCAAAGTTCATAGGGAGCTGTCTTTCACTTAAGATTAAGCCTACACAGGGAGTTCCTGTGTATATGGATAAGACATGTGATACATTATCTTTATTTATGGGGATTGTGTATGCAGGCGGATATTACTGTATGCTTGATACAACTCATCCGGCTGAGAGAATTAATCTTATATTAGATACGATTCAGGCAGATATTCTGGTTGTAGATAATAAGTCTGCCAAGAAAGCGGAAAAGCTCGGATTTCAGGGCGAGATTATTAATCTTGATGAATTACTTGATGGATATGATGGACAGGTGTTGGATTCAGAGGCTCAGGAAAGACTGGGAAAGATAAGAGAACAGGCACTTGATATAGACCCTCTGTATTCAATCTTTACATCAGGTTCAACAGGTGTTCCTAAGGGAGTTATTGTCAACCATCGTTCAACAATAGATTTTATTGACTGCTTTACGGAAACATTTGGAATTACTAATGAGGATGTTATCGGTAATCAGGCACCTTTTGACTTTGATGTATCAGTTAAGGATATATATTCAAGTTTAAAGACAGGAGCAACTTTACAGCTTATTCCTAAGATGTGCTTTTCGTTCCCAACCAAACTGCTTGATTTCCTTAATGACAGAAAGGTTACAACTATTATATGGGCTGTATCAGCGTTATGTATTGTAACAACTCTTAATGGATTCGAGTATAAGAGACCATCTTCACTTAACAAGATTATGTTCAGCGGAGAGGTTATGCCTATAAAGCATCTTAATGCATGGAGAGTGCAGTATCCGGATGCAATGTTTGTTAATCTTTACGGACCAACAGAGATAACATGTAATTGTACATATTATGTTATTGACAGAGAGTTTGGTCTTGACGAGAAACTTCCGATGGGAAAGTCATTTGCCAATGAAAGAGTATTCCTGTTAGATGACGAGGATAAGCTTGTTGATGCAGGCAGACCAGGAGAGTTAGGAGAAATATGTGTATCTGGAACAGCTGTAACTATGGGGTATCTGCGTAATCCTGAAAAGACAGCAGCAGCATTTGTACAGAATCCTCTTAACGACAGATATCTGGAAACTATATACCGCACAGGTGATCTTGGTTACTATAGTGAAGATGGTGAACTTTTCTTCTCATCAAGAAAGGACTTCCAGATTAAGCATATGGGACACAGAATCGAGCTGGGCGAAATTGAGACATACATGAATGCTATAGAGGGACTTCTAAGAAGCTGCTGTATATTTGATACAGATGAGAACAAGATTCTTGGTTTCTTTGAGACAGAAAGTACAAGTGAGCTTGACAGAAAGGGCGTAACACATGCTCTTAAAGACAAAGTGCCACAGTGGATGATTCCAAATGTGCTCGTTAAGGTTGAAACAATGCCGATTACTAAGAATGGTAAAATTGACAGAAAAGAACTTATGAAGATATATAAAGAACAGGAGGCATAGGATGGTAGGCGTTAATGAATTAAAAGAGATTGCCATAAAATGTGGAACACCATCGTATATATTTGATACAGATGAGCTATGTGCAAGGATTGATGCCATGCAGCAGATTCTGGGATGTGGTGTTACAGTGTGTTATGCAATGAAGGCTAATCCGTTTCTTATCAGCGTGCTTGACAAGAAGCTTGACAAATTCGAGGTATGTTCTCCGGGTGAATTCGCAATATGTGAAAAAGAGGGCATAAGCAGGGAAAAGATTGTCCTTTCAGGTGTTAATAAGGAAAAGAAAGATATTCTTTATACAATGAAGACAGGTGCTGTCGGAATCTATACAGTAGAATCTCTCAATCAGCTTGAGCTTATCAATGCGTGTGCAGTTGAATGTGGAATCAAGGTTAAGGTTCTTATAAGAGTTACAAGCGGCAACCAGTTCGGTATTAATGAGTGTCAGGTATATGAGATTGCAGACAGAAAGGATGAACTTAAGGGAATTATCATTGAGGGAATCCAGTGCTATTCGGGAACCCAGAAGAAGAAATTAAGCCAGATAGAATCTGAAGTTGTATGGTTACAGGCAATTGCACATACATGTGAGGCTGAACATGGTGTTGAGCTTAATGAGATTGAGTATGGTCCCGGCTTGTCAGTTGATTACTTTGTTACAGACAAATGTGATGCCATGAATGCTGATTTTGACGAGCTTAAAGAGTTTGCTGTGATGATTAAAGAAATGTCCGAAAAGTTCAATGTTACTCTTGAGATGGGACGATATATTGCAGCTACCTGTGGAATACTTATAAGCAGAATTGCTGATATGAAGATGAATGACACAACAAGATACGCAATTATTGACAGCGGAATTAATCATATTAATTATTATGGACAGGCTATGGCTATGAAGAAACCAAGATGTGAATTCATTCCAATGGAGTACACAGAAGGGTTTGCTGATGGCGCAGATCATGAGGTGGAAGTGTACTCACAGGGAGTGCAGCCATATAACATATGCGGTTCATTATGTACAGTAGGAGATGTAATTGTTAAGAATCTTGAATTAAAAGATGCTAAGATTGGTGATATGATAGCATTTTATAATATTGGAGCGTATTCTGTTACAGAGGGAATATATCTGTTCCTGAGCCGTCGAATGCCGGCAATTGTGATGTATTCAAAGAAGACTGGCTACAAGATTGTTAGAAATCCAGTGGATACTTTTTTAATAAACAGCATTAGTACACAATAATTTTACAATTTTGTAACAAAATATGATTGACTATACGCTGTTGAGAAGATAGAATGTTCTCTGTTCACAGATGTGTGATCAAGAGATTTTTATAATTGCGAGGTTTATTATGGATCAGTTATTAGACATTTTGAATGAAATTAACAGCGATGTGGATTATGAAATTTGCGATACTCTTATCGATGATGGCATATTCAGTTCATTCGATATTGTATCACTTGTTGGTGAGTTAAACGATGCATTTGACATTGATATTACACCAGTTGATATAGTACCTGAGAACTTTAATTCAGCAGAGGCTATGTGGGAGATGATTCAGCGTCTGCAGGATTAATCCAGAAAGTAGGGTAAAACAATATGTCACTAGTTTCTACCGGATTTCTGGTATTTTTATTGGTGGGAGTAATTGTATATTATCTTATACCTAAGAAGGCACAGTGGGCATGGCTTTTGATATTAAGCTATGCCTACTATTTATGTTCGGGATATAAGACTGTTGTATTCATATTACTTACAACAATCGTTACTTTTACATCAGGAATCCTTTTAGAGAGAACAGAGGATAATCTTGCCAAGAGCCTTAAAGCAGAAGGACTGGCAAGAGAAGATAAAAAGGCTTTAAAAGAAAAGGCAAAGACATATAAAAAGAGAGTTGTAGTTATTGCACTTCTTATGGTATTTGGTGTGCTTGCAGTTGTTAAGTACCATAATTTTGCAATTGAGAATGTCAACGGCATAATTAAGGCTTTTGGTGGTAATGGCAGGATATCAACATTTACACTGCTTCTGCCACTTGGAATATCTTTCTATTCATTCCAGTCGATATCATATGTTATTGATGTATACAGAGGCAAAGTAAAGGCATGTAATAACATTTTTAAATATGCGTTGTTTGTTTCATATTTTCCACAGATAACACAGGGACCTATCGGAAGATACGACAGGCTTGCACCGCAGTTTTTGGCAGAGCATAAGTATGATTTAGTTGTTATACAGCATGGATTGCAGCGTATGGCTTGGGGACTTTTTAAGAAGTTCATCATAGCTGACCGTGCAGGCGTCGTGTCTGATCTGGTATTTAATAATCCAGGCCAGTATCATGGAATATATGTAATAGTAGGTGTTCTTGCTTATTGTGCACAGCTATACGGAGATTTTGCTGGTGGAATAGATATGGTTATGGGTGCTTCCGAGATGTTTGGAATCCACCTGGATGATAATTTCAGGCAGCCATTCTTCTCTCATTCTATTGGAGAATTCTGGCGCAGATGGCACATAACACTTGGTACATGGATGAAGGATTATGTGTTCTATCCATTCAGCTTAAGTAAAGCTATGAATAAGCTGGGTAAGTTTTTCAAGAAACACAGCAAAACAAGATTTGGTAAATACATGGCAAAGGCATTACCTATATGTCTGGCAGATTTACTCATATTCTTTATAGTAGGTGTATGGCATGGAGCAGCATGGAAGTATATCGTATATGGTATGTACAATGGTATAATCATGAGCTTTAGCAGCATTATGGCACCTGTTTATGAAAAAATGTTTAAAATAACTCATATTAATAAGAATGCACGCTGGTACAGAGGATGGCAGATAATAAGAACATTTATACTTGTTAATATAAGCTGGTATTTTGATAACGCAGCTACTCTTACAGATGCATTCAGGCTTATGGGAAACACATTTAAACATGCATCATTCAGCATGGACGCCGTTGTAAAAATGTCTGGAAGCCAGCTGGATTTAATAATATTGCTTGTGGGTTGCTTTGTATGGCTTATTATAAGCATACTTAAAGAGAAAGGCATTGTAATCAGGGAGGCTCTTGACAGAAAGCCTCTGATTATCAGATGGGCTGTATACATAGCTCTTGTTATGTCGGTTGCAATGCTTGGCTATATTTCTAATACATCGGGTGGATTTATGTACGCCCAGTTCTAATCAGAGGTGCAGGATACCATGAAGAATAAAGCATTTAAAGAGATATTAAAATATGTGAGGGTGATAGTATTCTTTGCGGTTATAACCATACTTGTTGAAGCGGTTAATTATGTAATGGTTCAGCCGGGGTATGCAAGATATATAATCCATACGGTTGATAATCCGGATGAAGGCTCTGATTATGATTGTATCGTAGTGGGAGCTTCACATGGAAGGGCTTCAATTGACCCGCATTATTTTCTGGAAATGGGATATGCAGTTAATCCGGTTAATATGTGCATTCAGGGTGCCACGGTGATTGATAATTATTATATGATCAGAGAAGCGTGCAATAATAATGATGTAAAGAAGATAATTCTTGAACTTGATTATCAGTATTGGGACAAGAATCTGAAACGTGATTCAGATTTTGGAGATCTTCTTGTATATGGGCAGCTTCCTTTTTCAACTCTTAAGATGGAGTATATTGCAAGTCAGCTGATGGATAAGGATTTCAGAACAATATATTTCAGGAGATACGCATTTGCAAAGAATTGGAAAACAGCTAAGAAATATATGGCTATAAAGAAGACTGATGAATATAAGAATTTTCAGATTGAGGGTGTTGCTGGAATTGATACAGAAGGCCCATATCAGGGACTGGGATTTTTCTATCGTACAAAGGTAACTGATAAGAAGGGAAAGCTTAATCCATCACCATGGACATATGATGACCTTAATCCTAAAGTGCAGAAATATTTCCAGAAGATAGTTGATTATTGTAAGGATAATGGAATTGAGCTTATATGTGTTACCACACCAATTCCACCATCGTCGGTTGTTTCGGGTGCTGCAAATGAGGCTAATACATATTTCAGACAGATATGTGATGAGAACAATGTGAAATATATTGATGGCAATCTTATTAAGAATGAGGTTCTTGATGTAAGTGATGATGATTTCGCAGACTGGGAGGGACATATGAATGGTGACCTTGCAGAGAGATTTTCAGAGATTCTTACATACATACTTAAGAAAGATGAATGTTCAGAATATTTCTACAGTGGTTATGATGAGTGCATAGAGGCGATTAAAGCCAGACAGGCACAGTGATTGTATACCAAAGTACCAAGATATATGGTACTTATGTACATATAAAACAGCCGGTTTATGAAAAAACTGTGACAAAACGGTGAAACTGACAAAATTTGCTTGCTATAAACATAACAATGTGCTAAACTTCATTCACTGCATATGTTGAATCTGCAGGTAGTAAAGCGTCATGATGTATTACATAACCGTTACCGCATTTGAGACACTTAGGCTACGCCAGAGGAAATCATATGTATTAACAATACGCCTGCTTTGGCGGGCACCACGCCGGTGTGGCGGAACTGGCAGACGCACAGGACTTAAAATCCTGCGGGACTTATACTCCCATACGGGTTCGATTCCCGTTGCCGGCATTATATTAAGGCTGTACAAGAATGAATGGTTTCTTATTCTTGTACAGCCTTTTTTGCGTACTGAGATGGGAGAGAGTATGGAGAATTTGTATTTGTGTCGGCAGGAAGTTAAAATATAATGATAAATCGTAATTACGGTATTGACATACGGGTATATTGATTGTATATTGAATATACGCAAAGGGGAAATAATTTCATACGACCAATGCAGGATAGGAGGGGCATTGGGAGAGAAAGATATAACGGAGAAAATGTTAGAAGATAATAATGATATATTTGCTGATATTGTAAATGTGTTGTTATTTAAAGGAGAACGGGTTGTTAATGACAATTCATTAGCAGATGCTGTAGTCAAATCACAGTACAAGGATAATAAAGGAAAGTTACACGAACAGGAGCGGGATATTTCAAAGTACTGGAAGAAAGGCGATGTGAATATAGTTATTTATGGAATAGAGAATCAGACCAGAATTGAAAATAGAATGCCTGTAAGGATATTTGGCTATGAAGGGGCATCATACAGAGAACAATATAACAACAAGAATATGATTCCGGTAATAACAATTGTGTTATATTATGGAACAGAAAGAAAATGGAATGTTCCTAAGAATCTCAAGTCATTAATAAATATTCCAGAAGGGCTGGATGAATATGTCAATGATATTAAAGTTAATGTTTTTGAAATAGCATGGCTGACAGATGAACAGATATCTAAATTTACAAGTGATTTTAAAATTGTAGCAAACTTTTTTGTTAATAAAAGGAAGAATAAGGATTACATACCTGATGACAGGACAACAATTAAGCATGTGGATGAGATACTTAAGTTTCTGGCGGTTATGACAGGGGACAACAGATACGAAGAAATATTGGCAGATAAGGAGGGAGTGAGTAATATGTGTGATGTTGCACAGAGACTGGAAGACAGAGGGATACAAAAGGGAATAAAGCAGGGGATACAGAAAGGAATAAGTCAGGGAGGTAATCAGATGATTTACTCTTTAGTTGAGGATAGAAGTATAAGTCTGGAAGTTGGTGCAAGAAAACTTGGAATATGCAGAGAGAAATTAAGAGCCAATATGATAAATGCAGGATACAAATGTCCTGATGAACAATGAATGATATACAATTCTGCCAAACAATAGAATAAAAATTAAGCTAGAGAAATAACAATGCCAGAAATAAACACTGGTATTGTTATTTTTTTGACTTATAAGAAAAAATATAAAAAAATCCTAAAATTTGTGAAAAATTACAATGCGTCTAATATATGAAAAAATGTCGGAAGCCAGTAAATGCGGTGGTTACGGGCTTTGCAATAAGGCGGATTGGACGGATTGTAGAGAAAATATATATTAATTGCCAGTTGTATTGTGAAAAATGCACAAAAACATATATTGCATAGGGGACTGGAGATGTCATTGTTACCAATAGTTTAGATTGACTAGGGGGGGGTATTGTGATAATCTTATAAAAGTTTCGAGGGAAAGGTGCGCAGTCCCTCAATATCATTAAAACGTTGTATTTTCAATTTTAAGAGCGTTTTGAGCAACAAGGAGGCAATTTATGAAAAAGAACAGAAAACGGATTGTGGCGGCGTTCATGACGGTTCTCATGGCGTTGACATTAGTCCCATCATGGCTGTTGGGTGGTGCGTTTGCTACTACAGCTAAGGCCGAGGAAGGTGTTAAACTTTCATATAAGTATGTACAAGCAGCTGATACGCCAGATGATTTTTCAAAAACTATAAGTGATGGAAATGGCGAGGTAATTAAAATAGAGGCTGTTAAAGGTACTCTTGGTCAGGGAAGTGCTTCAGGAGATTATTTATCTGTAAAACCTGGATCAACTAGTGAGGCAATGTCTACAACAGATGCAAAATCAGGAGTTGTTAAAAAGGATACAATGCCTAAAAACGGTTATGTAAAATTAACTGTAAACAGAGATTCTGATATAAGTGTTAATGTTGGTATTAATAATACTAAGATGAATTTTTGTATTGTAAAGCAGGTAGGGGAAACATATTCTTTTGTTGTTTCTGAGAATGAATCAGCCAAATTTGCTAATAAAGAATTTAAGATTAATGATGCTAAAAAAGGCGATGTGTACTATATATTTACTACAAATGGTAAAGAAGTAAGATTTTACAGCTTAGAAATAACAGGTGATTTCTTCAAAATAGATGCTCCTGATGCAAAAGCATCAGCAATAAAAGCTACACAGGATACAACAGATCCATCAAAGGTATCAGTTGATGTTTCTGGATTATCTGTTAATGAAAAAGGACCAGATGCTTATTATGCTGTGGAGAGAGTTAAGACATCATATGGTTCAGATGCAGAACCAGACTGGAATGATGCAGAAGAAGTATATAAGTATACAGGAAAAGAGACATCATTTAAGTATGATGATACAGTAAGCAAGTCTGGTACATACTATTACAGAGTTGTTGGTAAGGGTGTTGCATCAGATGATTCAGTAGGTGCTGCAACAACAGCTGGTATTCAGTATGAAGCAGCGCTTGAAATCAGTGCTACAGGAGATGTTAATAAGGTAACTGCTACATGGGCAGATATTGAGACAGCTTCGTCATATAATGTATATGTATATAAGAATACAGAAGCTTGTCCTACAAAAGCTACTAAGACTGTTTCAGAAGAGGAAATAGCAGCATTTAAGAAGGCAAAGACAGCTATTAGCTGTACAGTGGATGGTCTTGAAGCAGGTTATAAGTATAATGTTAAGGTTGATGCTGTAAGAAAAGCAGGAACAAAGAGCAGTAATATTGTTACAGTAAGAGCATTAGAGCAGATTGATACTTCTAAGGCTATAACAGGAATGAAACTTGTTGATCAGCAGACAACAGTTCCTGTTACTGTAATCAGAGATAAGGGACAGATAACAGCGTTCCAGCCAGCTACAACAGGTGGTGTATCATCTAAGGGATTTAGTAATACATCATATGTTGTATTGAATAATACAGTTGCAAAGGATAAGGACTTTACTCTTACAGCAGATGTAACAGTAAAGGCTAAGCCAGCAGCGTCAGGTGCAGGACTTTATGTTGGTGCATTTACAGATATTGATAAGTCAACAGCAAATCTTTACGCAGTTGGTTTCAGAGGAGCTAACAGTGGAGTGTGTGATTTAGTTTATTACAGAAATAAGGCGAATGGTTCTTATTCAGGTGGTAAATATAATAGTGTAGTTAATGCGTATACAAATGATACAGTATATTCTGTAACAGTAACAAGAAAGAGTGGTAAGTATACTACAGAAGTCAAGACA
>OIYY01001204.1_pt1 | contig 14570 bp, 16 predicted proteins | sample 1588341 | NCBI WGS metagenome assembly OIYY01 (sample SAMN03283287) | human gut metagenome | biome: human-associated habitat; material: feces | host: Homo sapiens | place: Peru | collected 2012 | reverse complement strand
TCTATAAAAACTTTCCCTGATGTTGGTCTGTCTACTCCACCAATTAAATGTAATAGTGTAGACTTTCCGCTTCCACTTGCTCCGATTATTGCTACAAATTCTCCTTTTTGTACAGAAAACGATACATTGTCTACTGCTTTTACTTGATTTTCTCCTTTTCCATAAATTTTGTTTAAGTTTTCTACCCTTAATATTTCCATATTCTTCCTCACTTTCTTCTTTCGGCCAATGGGGGCTTTGAACCAATGGGGACGTTCTTAAATTGGTTGAAATAATAAATATAAAATAATTTAAAATATAATTAATAATTTTCAACCAATTTAAGAACGTCCCCATTGGTTCAAAGCCCCCATTGGCCGAAAATTATTATTTGTTATATTTAGTATAATTTTTGAAAGTGACTTTTAGGTGACTTTTTTACTATAAATTTTGTCACTTTTGAAATCTTTTAAGAATATAAAAAACTATGGAGACTTTTACATCTCCATAGTTCTAACTTTTTATTATGGCTTATAGTTGTTCAAATATTTTTTGAACAATTTCTGACTCAAAAACTAAATCATAATTCTGTCCTTGTTTCTGCATTTGTTCAGTTAACACCATCAATTTTGCTAGTTGGCGAATCTGCTTTACAGAAAGATTTTCCACTAGTTCATTGTATATAAGACTTTCAAAAACTTCGTCTAATCCAAGTAATTTTTCTGCTACCTCTGCTTCTTCTTCTTTGATTTCTCCGTTTTCATAAACGAAAATTGTAACTTTTTCGAGAACTTTTATGTATTCTCGTATTTCATTTAAGATTTTTTTATTAGCTGATAGTTCCTCGGATTCAGTTATTATTTTTTCATCTATTTCTACTATTTTGGTAAAGATTTCGTCTACTGCTTTCTGCCTTTTCAGAATTATGTCTTTTAATTCTAATATCTTTTCTTTTTCATTTTTTAATTCGTCAAAAAGTTTCTTTTTGCTAGAAAGTGTGCTCTTATGAGCAACTTCTTGTTTGCAGATTTCTGTTACTAATGCATTTTCCCGATCTTTAAGTTTTTCTAAACTCCTTTCATCGGGCTCTTTTTTGTTTTCTTTCATTACCATTACGTTTTTCTCCTGCATTTGTCTTTCTTTTTTGTGAAGTTCATTTAATGTTGTCTTGGAAATTTCTTCTTGAGTAACAATGGTAGCAGTATTGTTGCCTCTTTTTTTACCGTTTTTTTCTAGTTCCCGTCTTATACTTTCTCGTGCTTTCTTTTCAAAATTCTTTTCCATGTATTTCTCTAAATCTTCTTGACTGCATTTATACTTTTCTATCAGTTCCTCAATTGTCATCCCTTGTTTGATATAAACCCATATCTGTTTACCTCTTAGTCTTCTTAAATCACTCATCATAGATTTCCTCCGTATTTGCTATTGTTGTGTCAATTTTTTCAATTATATTATCTACTTTTTCCAGCATATCTGAAAAATCTTTTTTTAATTCTTCATGTGATATTGCATCTTTCGATAATTTTTTTGAAGTACTTTTTATAATATGTGGTTTTTGTGGGACGAAGAGTAATTCGTCTCTCGTTACATGGTTTTCATCTGCGATTTCCTGCAAATGAAAATAAATGTTTCTAGCAGTCATTCCGTATTTTTTTGCAATATCCTGAATTGACATTCCAGAAGCTCTCAGTTTAATAAATTCTTTTTTCATCAAGCTTGTCCTTTCTGAATTTTTATTTGCCATAATTTCCTCCTTTGTTTTTCTGGTTACAACCAGAATTTTTCTACAATAGTTACATTTCTATTATAGCATATATTAGCAGCAAAATCAACATTATGTAAATAGTGTTTGTTTTGATTGAAAAAAAATAGATTTATGCTGCATATTATTGATATAAATTCTTTCATTAGTCCTCCTATTATTACTTATTTTTTTCTTAAACTTTATTCCATATTTTCATACAAATACTGTTCTGTCTTTCTTAAATAAATTACTGCAATTATCAAGAAAAACATTAATATTGAAATTGTTATTGAAAGTATATTTACATTGTAAAAATAATTATATAAAACATATACTAGGCTATAGCTTATAACTTGTCCTATAAACATATATATATTAAATATTAGCATATGCTCTTTTCTGTATTTTTCTAGCTCATCAACTTTAATTGAAGCATATACTGCACTACAAGATTCTGATTCTATTATTGTTCCAAATGAATTCATTAATATATAATAAATCAATAATGTTACAAAACTTGCATTAAATACTACAAATAATGATGAAATAAATATAACAATAGCCATATATGGATAAAATTTCTTATTGATTTTTTTATTATTTATCATTTTTAGTATCTGTAAAGAAATAATTGCTATTGCTGCAAATAATGTATTATAGCTACCAAAACTCATTTCTGTACCTAATCTTAAGAATAATACAATTGGTAATAATTCTGTCATTGCCCCTTGGGCTGATATCCTTCTAAAAAACATACATTTATAGATGTCCTTTATGTGAGGTTTATTTTTGGCTATTTTCCAAAATTCTTTTATATTCATTTTTTTATCTTGTACTGTAAAATCTTTTATTTTCATTGATATTACAATAATTAATATTGTTTCTACTCCTAAGATTAAAAATAATACATTATATGAAAATCTCTCTATTATAAATCCTGAAAATACAGGTGTTAATATTGCTGTAATATTTTCAAGTATATTCAAATTAGCTAAATAACTACTCATTGATTTATTTGTGTTTGAACCTATTATTATAAGTTCATATGGTACAGCATAAAAGCATGATCTCATCGTGTCTAGTGTTTTAAATAAATATATATATTTTATTATGTTTTCTTTGAATATTATTAATACAAAAATGCTTATTGCGCTTAATACAAAGCTTAGTCTATATATATAACTGGCATTTCTTGAATTTATTATTTTTAGTAATATATATTCTAATAACATTCCTAGAAATACTGAATAAACTGTGTATTTTAGTATAAAGTTTAAATCATTGTTTACTATTTTTAATATGTATATGTTAAAAAATAATGAAAAGAATACACTCATAAATTTTCTTAAAAATGCTATTATTGCTATATATTTTCTATTTACTTGTTTCATTTTTTTCCCCTTCAAATTTTTCTATATCTTTCAAAATGTATCCCATTAATGGTATTGATAATGTAAGAATTATCAAAGCAAAATTCAACATCACAACATTAGAACTAATTCCTGCTATTAATAAAATTGTATAGCTTACTATTCTTCCTAAATTTTAAATTCCTTCTCTAAGAGAAAAGAATTCAGATTTGTCATCCTTTTGAATTATACTACTATCTGACATATTAAATAAACATATTGTTCTTGAAAGGCTTAGTATTCCATTTACAAATATTTCATAACAAAAACTATAAATTATGATTGTTATATTATTTGTATTCATTAGTACAATAAATACAGATATTACCGGAATAATACTTGATATTTTCTGATGAAGTTTTTATAAAATATGCTGTTAAAAATAGGCCTAAAAATATAATCATTATTTTCTTTAATGCATCAATCGCTATTATTATATTTGCTTCTGATTTTAGTTTCATAGTTTTCTCCTATATTTTTTCTATTAATTCACTAACACTTTTTACAATTTTCCCGTTGCAAATTTTTAATAATTCTTGTACAGATTCTTCCATACAATATCCATTATAATTTTTTATCATTTCAATATCACTATAACCATCACCTATTGTAAAAATATTTTCTCGATTAACTTTTTCAATTTGCACTATTTCTTCTATAGCATATGATTTACACGTTTTATTTGATATTATTTCAACAGCGTTTCCTGATACCAAATAACAATTAACAAACTCTGAATATTTTTTATTTATTAGAGAATTTATTTGTTCTGCTTTATCCTTTTCATATTTTGCATAAATTTTTGTTAGGTCTTTATCATTAAAATTTGTTCTGCTATTTTCTAGATTACAACAAAAATATTTTATTGCATTTTCAATTTCTAAATCTTTTTTGATATTTTTTATTACATCATTATCTATAGTATAATTTGAAATAATATTATTGTTTTTGTCTAGTATCGTTGCTCCATGGTTTATTATTAAATAGTCCCATTTTAATTTATATTGTTCCGCCTTGTTCATAAAATCAAAATATGAACGTCCTGTTGCAAATATAAAAATATTTTCTTGCTTTCTGAAATTCTCTACACTTTTTTTATTTTTTTCTATATCTTCATCATTCAAATAAAATGTTTGGTCATAATCACTAACTAATATTTTTTTCATTTTTCTAATACCTTTCCCTCTTTATCTATTTTATAATTTTTATTAAACATAATATTAACCGTCAAAAATTGATACAACGAAGATGTCACTTGTCCAATTCCAGTACAATATGGTGTTTTTAGTAATGATATAAATATCCTTAATATTCCTGCAGTAATTTTGTTTGTTGTTATTTCTTTAGCAAATTTTGTTAATTGCAAGTAACAAGTTTTTATTTTATATACTGGATATATGCTAAAATTAATTAACTCAAAACTTAGATATATTAATGTTATTCCTAAATCTAATTCATAAAATCTATATGAAATTAATAACATAATAAATATTGTAGCCAATAAAACACCTTCTAATTTATAAGCATTATTTCTGTGTTCTTTATAATTAAATTCATTTTTACTTATATCTATTTTTGCAACAGTTGAAATTGATTCAAATGAATCCCATTGTGTATCTGTTATTAATGCTACAAAATTTAGTGCAACAGTATATTTTTCTCCAAATTCCAATGCATTGCTTAATCCAAATAAGAAAATTAAAAAAAACAATATATTGTTTACAATTTCTACTGATTCATATTTTATATATTTTATTATATGTAACTTGAATTTAAATTTTTTGTACTGTTTTATTGTGACTATTAATGTGTAAATAGCTATTGATATTAATGTAATTGCAACAATAATTGTTTTGTTTTTCGTAAATATAGCAGTTAGTATTAATACAATAAAATTTAATAAATTTAATTGTATACAATATTTATTTGCTTTTTTCTCTTCTCCAGCAAAATATAATTTTTCTAATACAAAAGAAAAAACTAGCTGAATGTATAATTGTAATATAGAATATACAGCAAATTCTTTGTATGTTTCAAAATCCATATTCATAAATTCCACATATTTTTTTACATTTATTGCAAATAATCCAAATATTATTAGCCCTACTATTATTCCAGCTGTCATTCCAGATAAAACTGCATTTTCATCTTTATCCTTTTCTTTACTTATATTGGGTCCTGTTGCAAATATTGATTTTAATAATGCCCATATAAATTGCAATGGATATGTTAATGTAAATACATTTACTAAATTTTTATTTACTAATAGTCCTAGACAAAACCAAGATAATATTGGTATAAACGAAAATATTGCTGAATTACTTGCTATTCGTAATAAACGTTTCATTTGTTTACTCCTGTTTTTCTTTCTTATTTTGTGCTTTTAGGTTTTATATTCATTTTTTATTTATTTTTTCTAAATTCGAATTCTCTAATTTCACAATTTTTTATATGAGCACTCTGAACATGTCCATTTTCACCAATTCCATTAAAATATGCATTAATTGCTCTACAAGTTCCACCGTGTGTGACTAGTAAAACGTTTTTATCTTTATATTTTTCTTGTATCTCATCTAGTAAATTCCATACCCTTTTGCATATAGTTTGTATTGGTTCTATATCTTTTTCATTCCAATTTAAATAATAATTATTTATTATATCTATATCCTCATTATCAACTATACCTGGCCATTCCTCTTTCGTTGTTCCCTCAACTTCGCCACAGCCTCTTTCTATTAATCTTTCATCAATTATAATGTTACATTTTGTTTCTTCATTTATTATTTCCGCTGTTTTTATTGCTCTTTTCAAAGGTGAACATATTATCAAATCTATATTATGTTTTTTTAATTGTCCTTTTGTATTTTTTGCTTGTTCTATTCCTGTGTTGTTTAACTCTATATCCGTTCTTCCTTGGCATTTTCCTGCTACATTCCAGTCTGTTTGACCATGTCTTACTACATATATTTTCATTTTTTTAACTCCCCATATCCTTCATATATTGTTCCATTATTTATTAAAAATTCTTTTATGCTTTTTTGTAATCTAGTTGTCTCTGGTAATTCATTATAATTATCACATTTTTTTAAATTAAATACAAAATTTAAAACATCATCTATTCCGTTTTTAGAACTTTGTATTTCAAAAAGTTCTTGAAACTTTTTGATATTAGAATTTTCATCTAACATTTTTGATATTTCTTTACTTAATAACCATGATTCACAAATATATTTTGGATTTTCTATATTATAATGTTTTTTTAGTAATTCTCTCGAATTTTGTATTGCTTTTTTCACTTCATTTATATCAAGATTTTTTCCTGCTGGTATATGTATTTTAATTTTATTATTTGTTGTTGGCTCAAATTGTAGTCTTCCACATTCTATTAATCTTGCATTTATAAAATATGTTCCCCATAACATTTGCGAAATTCTAATTCCATCATAATGTTTGTATATAATGTCATTTAACAAACATTCTCTTATTCTTTGTTTTTGAATCTTAATTTGTTCATTATCAAAATTGTATTTTTTTATATTTTCTTTATGATATTCAAGTCCAAGTAATAATAATATATTTGTTATAAATGGGTTTATTTTTTCTTCAAATAAAATTTCTATGTCTTTTTCTTTCCATAGTTCTCTAAACTTTTCTGTTTTGTCAATATATAAAATTTCATATATTTCTTTTGCTTTATTTTGTATCTTTTTATTATTTTTTATTTCTTCAATACATCTGTCGCATTTTTCTTGGTAGTCTGCATCTTTTATATCATAATACTCTAGCGCTTCTTTTATTTTTTCTTTATTAAATAACATTTTATTTTTCCTTTATCTCTACAAATTATCTTTTATACTACGGAATAGATCATAAACATTAAAGCCTAATTGCTCGTCAATATATTGTTTTAATTTATATGTTTCTTTAATATGATATTGTGTATTTTCATGTACGCCTTTTCTAATTATTAAGTCTATTAATCTTTTATCAACAGTCATAATAGTGTCTGTACACATTAAATCACATAAATTTATTATTTTTTCATATATTGTATATTCGTGATTTTTTATAAATTTTGTTCTAAATGGTATGTCTTTTGGAAATCCCCCTGCTGTGCAATATACGTCATTGTTTAAATATGAATGTGTTAAGCAAATATTTGCATATTCATCATCATATCCCAACTCTTTAATATAGTTGTATCCATTCATTACATGGTCTTTTCCGTCTCCTATTGCTCTCCCTATATCGTGTATGTATCCTAATGTTTTTGCATAATTTATATCTAAATTTAATTTTTCTGCTATTTTTCCTGCTGTATTTCCTACACAAATTGAATGATTAATCCAACGGTCGTCTGTTGATTTTTTCCTTGCTTCTTCTAACATTTCTCTTGCTTTTTCTAATGTTAATTTCATAAAATATTTTCTCCTTAAATTTCTAAATTTTCATCGCAAAAATGTAGTTTACTTATGATATCTTTTCCAATAATTTCATTTGCTAATTCAACTGCTTTTTCGTATAATTCAATTTGTTCTCTCCAATGCGCATCAATTCCATATAAAACTTTCAAATTTTTATATTCAGATGCAATTTTCCAAAATTCTTTACATGGATACTCTACTTTTTCTTTTTGTTTTCTTATATACATAACTGGGTCGGATAAATTAATTTCTACTGGTATTCCATATTTTTCAGCCGTACTACATATTATTCTAGCCACTTGTTCTTCTGCTTCTCCAAAGTTATTCCTGCTTAACATATATAAATCTGGATGTGCTATTATATTTGGTATATTTTTCTCTATTGCCATTTTTATATATTCAGCATATTTTAAAATATCTTCATTAGTAAAATCATGTTTTCTAAAAAATTTCAATTCATTTTTATCATCATATATAAAATGTTGCCCTAAAATTAATTTATCTGTTTCATTTTTTAACTCAAATAGATTTTCTTCTTGTCCTGGTAAATATTCAACTTCAAATCCTGTTTCTATTTCTATTTTATCTTTGTATTTTTCTTTTAAAGATTTAATACTTTCTAAATATTCATTTTTTTCACTGTACTTCATTCTCATGTTTGTTCTATGGTCTATTTCTTCTTTTTCTGGGCAATGGTCTGTAAATGCTATTTTTGTAAAACCTTTCTTGATAAATTCTTTTACAAAGTCTTCGTCTGACATGTTATTGTCAGCATGTCCACATCTTCTTGTATGTGTATGATAATTAAATTTTTGCATTTTTTCTTTCTCCTTATATCTTATTCTACTAATTTTTTAAATAAATCGTTATAAATTTTATTTAATACTTAATCATATTTTTTGTTTATATATACAATAAATACTACGTATACTATTATTGCTATAAGAAAAGTTGTTGATATAATATTTCCATTCTCTTTAAAAACAGTATAAGATAATAATGGAATTAATGCTGTAACAATTCCTTCAATAAATCTTTCAAATGTTACATATGAAGTTTGATAATTTTCTTTTGAACTCTCATATATTGCAACATTATCGTATATATCATAAGCACTATTTGCACATCCCATTAAAACATATATCAATGGTAATATATATATCAAATAGTTTTCTTTAATTACGAGTAACATTATAAATGAAATTATATACAATATTCCAATTGGAATAAGTACTTTTTTCCATTCTCTGTTTTCTGCCCTTTTAGCCCAGAATTTGCTAAATATCGCATCTGATAAATTTATAACTATATTTAAAATACTGTAATACACATAATTTATATGTAAATATCTAAGTAAGTACACATTCAAATACATTGTTCCGATTCCTAATGCAAATCTATTAATTCCTGCTGTAATTAGTACTTTTCTAAATGATTTATCTTTTGCTGGCCTTAATACTGATTCTTTGACCTTTATTGGTTTACACTCAATTTCAGGTTTATATGTATTTATTCTTATTGCAATATCTATAAACGCTATGATAAATACTATTCCAAATAAAATTAAAAATCCATTTAATTCATATCCACTTGCTTTAAATTGGTCTAATACAACTCCCATAAATAAACTAAATGCCATAACAACTGTATTCTTTATCATATTTTTACTTGAAACAAATTTTGTTCTATCTTCTTTTTTTACTAATGTCATTCTCCAATTTACAAATGTTATATATCCCATTTCTCCTGTTACTGCATAGATTGATGCAAATATGAAAAAGAATATTGTTCTAATAGTTATATTATCTGATATAAATGGTATAAATGCAAATCCAACTGATGCTAGCCTATATATAGTGTAATTTGATAATACTACAATTTTGGACTGTCCTATTTTTGAAAATAGTGGTGCTGCAAATATCTGTAACATATTTGTTATTGTGTCTAATACTGCATATATTCCAATCGCTAAATCTGATAGTCCTAAATATACTGCAAATGCAGTTATCAGTGAACTACTTGCTATTTTGTTATTTGCGGTATCTAATATTGATGATGTAAGATACTTTTTATATTCTTTTTTATAATCCATTTTCTTGTTCCTTTTCATTATTATTCATTATAATTTTATACAGATATATACTTACAAAAATTTCTATTATTGATAAAACTGTTAAAATACTTATTACTAATACCATTGGGTATTTTAACAATATTGTTGTAAAACTCAAACTTATTATTGTTCTAACAATTTTTCTTGATAATTCCATAGCTGTTAGCAATGTTTGTTGACTATTTTTATCAGCATTTTTCAATGCTATATCCTGCATATATACCTTAAATGGGTCTCTTATAAAAAGTATCATTACATATCCAAGTCCCATAATCACAAATTTCAATACTGGCATATTAGATATATTATAACCAATGAGCATTAAAATCAATGATATTGTTAATGCAACTGGTAGCATTATTCCTACTTTATCTTCATATTTTTTATGTATTTTTTCAAACTCTATGTTTGATATCAGTCTTACTATCCTTGATACACATAATATTGCTCCAATTATTAGTGATGTTTTTTCAACATCATACAATTTTAGCAATTCTTGTTGAATAAATAACTTTCCATTTGACTGTCCGGAATTTACCATAGGATAAAATAGACCATATGAAATTATTATAAACATTACAATTTTTGTGTATTTGATTTTTCTTTTATTATTTTCTTTATTTGTTTCTACTGTCCTTTTATCATCTTTTGAATAGTCTGCCATATACCAAGATAGTATAAAACATATTACGCAGAACGTTATGCATCCTATCATTGGCAAATAGTTATTAATATTAAACATTATACTTGCTACAAATGATATTATCATTGTAACCAATGCATATATCGTATTTGCTTTTGTTCTATATTTTATATATTCATTTTCTTTATGTTGTAATTCCAAATTATTTTTTAATGCTGCATTTATCATATTTTGAAATGTAAATGCCATTTCGTAAAATATTTTTCCTATTACAATTGTCAAATAATTTCTACCAAACGTCAATAATATACTTGATATTAGAAATAGAAATGATCCTAATCTAACTGATTTTGTATTTCCTATTTTGTGTATTATTTTTAGTAATGGTACTTGTAATAAGATATTTACTATCATTGATATTGTTGTTAGTGATACTATCTGTGATGCTGTAAATTTTTTTACTACTGTTAAAAATAGTGTATCTATTGCTATCCAAAATAATAAATCTCCTGATAGTCCATCATACCAAGGAAATATTTTGTTAAATCTCTTTAGTTTGTTTTCGTCCATTTGTTTCTCCATTTTAATTTATAATATTTTTTATAACTAAATGTTTTCACAAGCTTCAATAAAGCATTTGTTTACTCACTTATCTTTTTCTTCTTTTATTTATTCCACATTCTAATTAATATAGCATCTAAAAAAACTACCCATAATGAACATAAAAACATAAATTTAAATGTTGCATCTACATTTACTACACTAATTATTAAAAATACTAATAAAACTACAAATTCCCAAAAACATAAACTCATTTCATGTATAATTGAAAGTAGCATTGTATCTTTATTATCATTTTCAACTTTGCTTTGCTGCAATGCACAATATGAAGAATCATATAAATCATCAACTAATTTATATACAGATTGATTTATCATTAATATATATACATTTTTAGCAAATAAGAATATGGTTGTTGTAATTCCTCTTATTATTGATATAATATTAAATGTCTTTGTATGATTTTTATCTAATTTTTCACCTGTTATAAATAAACTTAATAATTCTACTATTGTAGAAATTATATAAAGTGATGTAAAAGTTTTTAAATTATTTAAAGATATATATAAATATAGAGGAACAGCTATTAATCTCTCTATTATTATAAAACTTCTTAAACCACTTACTAATTTTAATTTTCCATTTTCACTTTTTTTAAATAGATATTTATAACTTTCTTTAAATGGTTTTGTAACTTCATATTGTAACTTATTTTTATCTATTTGTGCTAATGCTACATATGCAATAAAATAAGACATAAATACTGATAATACTATAATTAAATTATTATTTTTTATTAAAAATGTTCCTGCAAATACATATCCTACAATGCTAGAAAAACATCTTAAAATATATGAACAACTGTTAAATCTTCCTCTAAATTTTTCGTTAACAATCTTACTTGGAATGTATGTATTTAATGGATTGTTTGCTGCGCCACTTAATCCTTGTATAATTGAAATTGCTAAATAATAGTATATATTTGTGTCTGCAACAAGTACAAGTAACATACTTATACTTTTTAATATATAACTTAAAAATTTTGTATTTGCTGCTCCTATTTTTTTAAATAATGTTCCTGCTAGTGGTGAAAATATTCCCATAACAAGGAATTGCACCATAAATATAAATATTATCATTGTTACACTTACACCTGCTTTATATAAAATAACTGGTGTAAATACTGCATATATGCTATTTGCAAATGTTTTAAAAAAACTATCATAATATAACATTCTATAATCTTTATCACTAAAATATTTTTCCATTTATTTCTCCTATCTTTTCTTATGTTCTTTACCATATTTTTTCTTACTTCATATACTTAATCACAAATTCTGTGCCTTTGTCAAGTTCAGATTTACAACTTATCATACCATTATTTTTCTCAATAATATTCTTTGCTAGTGCAAGTCCGATACCTACACTATTTTCAGAAGAATTTTTACCTTTATAAAATCTTTCAAAGATATGTTTCAAGTCTTCTTTTGTCATTCCTTCCCCTTCATCTCTTATTGTTATTTTTGTGAACAAAGTATTTTCTTCATATTTTATATAAATTTTTCCGTTTTCTTTGTTATGTTCAATACAATTTTTAATTATATTTGTAACCGCTTCTTGTTGCCACTTGTAATCTCCAACAAATGAGGCATTTTGGTTGCCTTCAATAACTATTTGTTGATTTTTTATTTCAATTGGTATCTCTAAATTTTTTATAATTTCATCTATAAATTTTTTTAGATTAATTTTTTCTTCATAAAATTGTACAACATTTGCATCTAATTTTGATAATTTCAGCATGGATATAACAAGCCAATTTATCCAGTCAATTTGTTTGCCAATTTCAAATATAAATTTCTGTTTTGTATTTTCATCCATATTAGGATTATCTTTTAAATTATCTAGCATTATTGTTATTGATGTTAATGGCGTTTTCAACTGATGGGATATATCTTCAACTGACATTTTTAGGTTATCTTTGTCTTTTTTTGATATTTCACTTTCTTCTTTTAACATAATGGTAATTTTATATAATTCGTTTTTTAAATTGCTTAGCTCGTCTTCACTGTTTTCGTTTATGTCTAAGTCATATTTTCTGTTTTTTATTTGATTTATGTATTGTGTAATTTGATTTATTTTTCTGTCTCTTTTCCTTAAATACACAAAAATAATAGCCATCCATAAAATACTAAATACTATTATTAATATACTGTTTAATACCAAATTTTGTTTCATTTGATTTTGCACTGCTATTATGGAATTGGCTTCGTTTATATTAATTCCGTACTTTTTAAGTTCTTCTTGTCCTTTTTGATATTCTTCGGTATCTTGTTTTGAGTTTAATGTTTTGATTATTGTTCTTGTGTCTATTTCTGGGTCTTGATTTATAATTGTTCCTATTATTTTTGCTATTTTTTGATTTGCTGTTACTGTTACTTTTTTGTATTGGTTATATGTTTGAATTGTAATGACTATGCTTGTTAATATTGTTAATATTATCATTGGTAGTATTAGGTATTTTATATTTTTGTTTTTTAAATGGTTCATCTATTTAATCTCCTATCCTATATCCAAGTCCTCTAACAGTCTTAATAATTGACTCATCTCCTAATTTTTCTCTAATTCTTTTAATATAAACTGTTAGAGTATTATCATTAACAAAATTCCCGGCAATATCCCAAATTTTTTCCAGCAATTGCTCCCTTGTAATCAATTTATTTTGATTAGTAAACAACATAAGCAAAATTCTATATTCCAAACTTGTAAAAATAATTTCTTCATTATTTTTATAAACCTTTGCCGATATCGTATCTATTTTAACATTTTTGTATTGAATTATATTACTATTTTCTTCTTTTTGTCCATACCTTCTTAAAACTGATTTTATTCTAGATATTAATTCTCTTGTTCTAAATGGTTTTACAATATAATCATCTGCTCCTAAATCTAAACCTAATACAACACTTGTTTCTTCGTCTTGTGCCGTTAAAAAGATTACAGGTATATCTTGTTTTTCTTTTATCTCTTTGCATATATCAAATCCGTTTCCATCTGGCAATGATACATCTAAAAGTACGATGTCTATTTGTTCTTGTTTTATTTTTTCTGTACTTTCTGCTACACTTTTTGCAGATATTACTTGAAAGTTTTCTTGTTCTAATGAGTATTTTAAGCCCATTACTATTGTTTCGTTGTCTTCTACTAATAATATTTTTTTCATATTTTATTTCTTTCCTTTTCTATATCATTCAAAAAATTACACATTTCAAAAAATTTTCTTAAATGTTTATATGCATATTATACATCAAAATATTAATTTTTCAAATACCTGTGTTGGCTTAAATTATAATAACCTATTATATATTTTTAAATTCATTTGATTTTTTAACATTTTTGTTTTATAATAGAGCTTGTAACTTTATAGTTTTGCACATTATAGGAGTTAAGAAATGGAGAAAAATATCATTGTTTACTGTTTTATTGCACTGTTGTCGTCATTATTTTCAATAATAATGTATCTAATTATGAAGTATAAGTCTTCAGATGGTAGCAAAAAAATAGTAAAAAGAACTTTTCTTTTTGTAATTCTTATGAACATTACCTCGATCTTTGTTTATGTTTTCAGCATATATTATATTGTCGAAAGTGAGCTTGGGCTCGATGGTATATTAAAAGGCCTTTTATAAGGCCTTTTTTC
>OIYY01001203.1_pt1 | contig 14570 bp, 12 predicted proteins | sample 1588341 | NCBI WGS metagenome assembly OIYY01 (sample SAMN03283287) | human gut metagenome | biome: human-associated habitat; material: feces | host: Homo sapiens | place: Peru | collected 2012 | reverse complement strand
CTTGCTTAAAGCTCGGCTTTTTTATTTTTACTAAAGCGTTTTTATTCCCCCGGTTTAACCGGGGGTTTATTTCTTTGCTGAAGACCAAGAAAAAGACTGCTGTAGCTACTCAGCAGTCTTTTGTTATGTTTACTGTCTGCAAATTAAAAAAGGAGTTTAAGATAAGCTTTCGCTCAAGGGTTTAGGGTTTGTTTATTTGGGGTAAAACATAATTAACAGACAGGGTAAACCGTATTAAATTTTATTTGATGATATCATATAAATCATCAATTTTTTCAAAGAAAAAGTTAAATCATTTCAAATATTTTTGTGCATCCTCTTTTGAAAGGTAGCGGCTGAGATAAATGCCGTTATCGAACTTGAAAAGAAGAATATAACTGTCGTTATCAATCTTGGAATAAATTGACGAAGCATCAAAAAGTTCTTTTGCAGTTTTTTCGTTTTTGATTACTTTTTCTTTTTCTTTATGGTAATAAACCGACAAGAGATTCTTTTCGCTGAATTCTTCACCGGTTGAATCAAGATAAGTTTTTGTGTTGATATTCTTGCTCTCAAACCTTGAAGTTGTAAGCGAAACATCGGCGTCAAATCCCATTACATCTTTAGCCTTAGCGGCATAAACGCATTTAAGAGAACCGAGCGAGGAAGTATCGCTCAAAGCCTCAAGTTTGCCGACAGATTTAAGATAAGCTATTGTTGAAGTCATACTGTCATAAATATAGAAAGTATTGTCACTTGCATAAACAGTGCCTTTATAATTGTTAACAGTATCGTCGTATTTAAAATTGATTGCACCGATTGGAGAATGTTTGAAGCTGAATAATTCTTTATATCCAACCGTTTCTATATCTTTAAGAATTGCGTCACGAAGAGCAGGTGTATTTTCAATTTCAGTCTTTGTAAACGCATCTTTTGAGATGACAAATGTTCTTGCGTTTTGGAGGGCGTATTTAACATCGCTTTCAATGTCAAACGAAGAAAAGTAGCTTGTTTCAAAGTTTCTGCTATTATCATATTTGCCTGAAACCTTTTCGTCTGCTCTTTTTGATGACAAAAGAAATTCAAGCTCGTCTTTATATTCCTTCGTTTCAGTCAAATTGAGAATCTCGTTTTGAACGGAAATGTCGGTATTATAAAACACTCGTGAAACTTCCTGACCCGATTTAAGGTGATAGAAAACAGTTACAGTTGGGGTATAATCACTGTCTTTCACTTCTTTTTCATAAGCAGACTTTTGAATTTTGCTTATTTCGTCAATACCCTCTTTTGTCGTAAATTTGCCGATAAATGTATTGGTTTCACCTTCTAAAGTTAAACCGTCAAATGCAGAATTTTCATAAAATGAATTATTGCTCACAACACCGCTTGCATCAAGATAATTTGATGTTACGCTCGCATATGATATTTTTTCAAAATTAGGAACATAAGTAGCGTAGCCGAATGCGTCGGTATAGCAAATAAGAATAACTGCCGTGCAAATCAAAACCGAAGCCACACCGGGAGCCAGGAGCTTAAAATTATGCTTAACACTTCTGCGTGAAATTGAAATTAATACAAAATACATTACAAAACCGCTAAGAAGCGCTGTGAGAACCATTGCAAATTTGCTTTTGGCAAGCACTTCAATATCGTTGCCTACGAGAACTAAAAAGCCTATTACAAAAAACGAAGCTTCAAAAGCGACAAACGAATTAATAAAAGGTCTTGAAGCGTGAAGCGCCGTATTTTCAAGCTTACGATTTAAAATCAATTTTTCGGCTATTAAAATAAATATAACCGAAAGCGCAAGCCAAATGAGTATAGGTAAAACATAGTCCATACCGCTCTTGGAATAATCATGAACACCATTATTTGAGTCTGAAACGATTAACGAATATTCCTCTTTAACCGGGCGATAACATGCATAATAAATATTGTTATAAAGCCTTGATTCCCCAAGCTTTCTGCCAAAAAATACAGGGTTTACAAGTGATAATTTGTTGAGCAGAGTGTTGTATGCCGAATAGTCGCTGCTTCTTAAAAATCCTATTGACTGTTCATATCCACGAAGGAAAATTTCAGCAACATAATTTATCGAAAAGATGATAAGGGTAGGAAACCAAATAACTCCTGCGCCGAAAATCAAACTTTCTGTAATTGTGTAGCAAGCCATCATAGATATGCTCATTAAGGAAAAACCAATCAACATATTAACAAAGTGCTCCAAAAACAGAAGCAAACCCTGATACAAAATAACATCTGCGTGTGAAAAATAATGAATATTTATTATTACATCGCACAAAACCGGCACAAACGCAGTAACCGCCATTAACGAAAATGATGCCAAAACTCTGTTTTTAAAATAAGTTTTCCTGTCAACCGGCGATGAAAAGAAGAAGTTGACGCAGTTTTTTCGCATAAGCTGATAATATGACACAAAAGCAAAAAGCACGCCAACAACTATCATAATAATAGGAATAATAATATACCCAAACATAGTTGAAGAAAAAAGGACAAAACGATATCTGCTTGTCGCCGAGGAAACAAAACCTTCTGCCGTGTCGCTGTATTCTAAATTAATTGTTGAATATGTGTTAATAACAAAAATATAAAAGCTAAACAAAAAAGATAATATGCTTGGAACGATTAATTTGCCGAAGCTTCTTTTTAAATCATTCTTAGCGGCAAATTTATCAGCAGAATATTTTGGAGATGTCATAATCTTTGTCCTCCATTTCATTCAAAAATACTTCTTCAAGCGAAAGAGTTACACTATCCATATGAATAGGACGAAGCGAAGCAAGTCGGTTATCGTTAAAATTGGACGGCACGATAATAGTTGCAAATTTGTTATCAATATTAATGCCCTTATTTTCAATTCCGTCAAAAATCGACTTGTCGATATCCCTGTCAAAAATAAGACGATATTTAACATAAGCGTTGCTTGCGTCGTCAACAGAAACATTCATTGCAAGTTTTTTGCCGTTGATAAGTGCAACATGGTCGCAAAGGTCGGATATTTCCTGCAAATTATGACTGCTCATAATTATCGAGCAACCCGTTTCTGCCATATACTCAAGAAAGATTTTTTTGCAAAGATTTCTTTTGTGAGGGTCAATGCCGTCAAATACTTCGTCAAGGAGCATATATTTAGGCATAGTTGAAAGAGCAAGAATAACCACTGCCTGCCTTTGCATACCCTTTGAAAAAGAGCCTAAGTTCTTTTTAGGGTCAAGACCCATAGCTTCTGTCATATTTTTAAACACTTTTGTTGAAAAGTTAGGATAATAATCTTTATAAAGCTTACCCATTCGCTCAAGTGAAGCACCTTTGATAAAATAAACCTCGTCGGGTACATAAAGAAGTTTTGAACGGACAAGTCCGTTATCAAATATATTTTCCCCGTCAAAGAGAATTTCGCCGCCGTCGGCTTTGAGAATACCTGCGGCTGTTTTTAAAAGAGTTGTTTTGCCTGCGCCGTTATAGCCGACAAGACCGTAGATTGACGATTCATCTACTGTAAACGATATATCTTCAATAGCAGTAAAACTGCCGTATTTTTTTGTCAAATTTTTAATCTCAATCATTTATGCCATCCTCCTTATAAATTTCATCTACAAGAGAGATAACCTCGCTTCGGCTTACACCCTTAGTTTTGCAAGAGGACAAAACCGACTTAGCATCTTCAAGCGCAGATGCCTTAACTTTACTGTTTCCGATAGGGTTTTCGCTAACAAAAACCCCCCTGCCCTGCGCCGAGTAGGTTATTCCGTTGTGTTCAAGTTCGGTAAAAGCACGCTTAATCGTGTTAACATTAATATTTAGCTCGTTTGAAAGTGCTCTGATAGACGGCAACTTATCGTTGGGCTTATATACGCCTGTGTTTATAAGCATAATTATCTGTTCTTTTATCTGCTCATAAATGGGCACTCGGCTGTGATAATCAATAAAAAGCACGGTTTCTCCTCCTTTTTGAGTGATAGCTGAATTAACAACTGTGATACCTTGGATATCACAGTTGCAATATAACACACTTTTATACTCTTGTCAATAGATTTTTTAAAAAAATAAACGGCAGAAATATCTGCCGCTGTAAATTATTACCATTTCACGGGTCGTCGGGGGACGCCGACCCCTACAAAAGTCTAAATAATTTAGATTTTTGTAAAGGTACTTTAATATCCCAAATTTTCATTAACAATAATAACCTTAATTCTGTCCTTATGACGCTGTTTGGCAGACACAACATAGTTACAACAAATTCTGTTATCACCGCCGCAGCCGTCGCAAATCATCGAGTCTTCCTTTGAAAGGGACATACACCTGCCTGTTTTATTGCAAGGAGTAGCAATATTGAGCCTTTCTGTATTTGCGGGCGCAGCTATAGTTTTAACCCTGTAAATTGCTTCATTAATATCCTTAACAATCTTATTTACGCCGACAATCATAATAACCTGCTTCGGACCGAAAACAATACACGCAACACGGTTAGAGTTGCCGTCAACATTATAAAGCTCACCGTTTTCTGTCACGGCGTTTGAAGATGTGAAAAATGTGTCACAGCCAAAAGCACTGATATAAGAATTCCTGAGTTCTTCACCCTGCAAGCCTGTTCGGTCGATAAAATCATAATCACCGTTTGCCATAAGTTCTTTTACGCCCGTTTCATCAAGCGTTACCGAACCGCCGCAGGAAACACTTTCACCCTTATTAATAAGAGTTTTTACAAGAGGGACTACTTCTTCTTTAGTTTCAACAAAATACGGTTTCATTCCGTTTTTGTCAAGATTTTCCATAACTTTTTTAATATCCATTTTGATTATTCCTTTTCTATCAAACCGTAATTTATTTTTGTCATAAGAATTCTTGTTACAGAATCTTCAATTTGGCTAAGCTCAATTCTGCCGTCATTAACAGCTTTAACTATCGCACGAAGCTGAACGCCTACATCTGTTGCGCAAAGCATATCGTTGCCTGCGATTACTGCCGCAACCGCAACTTCACCCTTGTCGCCGCCTACATATTCCTTAACGCCGCTCATACCGAGTCCGTCACAAACAATGATTCCGTCATAATTCATATCATTTCTGATATATTCGTGCATTTTCTTTGAGAGGGAAGCCGGAACACCTTTGTCAAAATCATCAATGATATTGTGCGAAACCATAACAAACGCAACGCCTGCTTTCATACCGGCTTCAAACGGTAATAAATCACGCTCTTTAAAAGAGTCCCAACTTCTTGTATCAACGCTTGAACCGGTGTGAGTATTTGTATTATTGCCGTAACCCGGAAAATGCTTAACACAGCTCAAAAAGTTTTCCTCTTTCATAGCGCTTACCGTTTTTGAAACATACTCAGATACTGCGTTTGCGTCCGTTGAAAAAGCACGGGAATAAATATAGTCACTGCGTGAATAAGGCACATCGGCGTCAGGCGCCAAAACAGTATTTATTCCGAGGTCTAATAGGAATTTACTTTTGTCCTTAGCGTCATCGATAACTGCCTGCCATCCGCCTTTTTGATAATTTGTTATGCCGGCGTGAAACGGCTCGCTTCTGTATTGGCTAAACTGAGAAACACGGTTTACTCCTCCGCCCTCCTCGTCAACTGCCATAAATGCAGGAATTTTTGACGCTTTTTGGTATTCTCCGATTTCCACTCTTGTTTGGGCAGGCGTTGAATTTTCAAAATTTCTTGAAAAAAGAATATATCCGCCAAACTGCCAACGAGCTATTTTTTTCAGCGGTTCTTCCTTTGGTATATAGTAAAGAAGCATTTGACCCACTTTTTCATAAAGGGTCATATTTTTTACCATTTCCCTCGCCTGCGCTTCTATCGGGTCTGAATATATCGGTTCAGTCGTTTGCTCGCTTTGCGTGGTTTGCGAAACGGTAGTATTTTCCTTGCTTGATTTTGAAAGCTTTGTATTATTTATAAACGCAACATCAAAAAAAATTGCACCTACAAGAATAACTGCCAAAACCGATATAATTATTTTAGTTGATTTTTTCATTTATATATCCCAATACTTTCTGTCAAGAGTTCTGAATTGAAGTGCCTCGGCAATATGCTCGCTTTTAATATTTTCACTGTCGTCCAAATCGGCAATAGTCCTTGCAAGGCGCAAAATCTTGTCATACGCTCTGGCTGACATGGCAAAACTGTCAAAGCTAAGGTGCAAAAGTTCGTCCGCTTCATCATCCAAAACGCAGTATTTTCTCGTCATTTTCGGCGTCATTTTAGCATTGCAGGTAACAGGCGTACCCTTAAACCTTTGCTGCTGAATTTTCCTTGCCTTGTCAACTCGTTTTTTTATCTCTTTACTCTTTTCACCCTCGGCTTTGTTTGAAAGGTCGTCATATTCAACCGGTGAAACCTCAACATGAATATCAATTCTGTCAAGCAAAGGACCTGAAACCTTGTCCTGATATCTACGCTTAGCCGTAGGCGAGCAGGTGCACTGCTTTGTAGGATGACCGAAATAACCGCACGGACACGGATTCATTGCCGCAACAAGCATAATGCTTGACGGATAAGTAAATGTTCCTGCCGTTCTTGATATCGTCACCACACCGTCCTCAAGAGGTTGACGAAGCGACTCCTTTGCTCTCCTGTCAAACTCAGGGAATTCATCCATAAACATAACGCCGTTATGAGCCAGGCTGATTTCACCGGGTTTCGGCGAAGCGCCGCCGCCCGTCAGTGCCTGAGCCGATACGGTATGGTGAGGAGAGCGAAACGGCCTTTTAGTCACAAGCGACTTACCCTCGGGTATTTTGCCTGCTATTGAATAAACTTTTGATGTTTCAAGCTTTTCATCAAAACTCATATCGGGTAAAATTGTAGGAAGCCGTTTTGCAAGCATAGATTTACCCGAGCCGGGAGGACCGATAAGAAGAATATTGTGACCGCCTGCTGCCGCAATTTCAAGTGCACGCTTAGCGCTTTGCTGACCTTTAACATCGCTGAAGTCGATATTATATTCATCCTGCGTTTCTTCAATCAATACATATTTAACCGGTTCAATTATTTTTTCGCCCGATATGTGAGCCAAAACATCTTTTACATGGTTTACCGGCAAAACATCAACGCCGTCAACCACACTGCCCTCGCACGCATTTTGAAAAGGGACAAAAACAGTTTTGATACCCTGCTCTTTTGCCTCAATAATCATTGGCAAAACACCGCTTGCCCGCCTGATTTCACCGTCAAGCGAAAGTTCGCCTATAAAAGCGCAATCATCAATATTGCCTTTGATTTGACCGCTCGATTTAAGTATCGCAACAAAAACAGGCAAATCGTACATTGCACCCTCTTTTTTAATATCGGCAGGCGCAATATTAACCGTTATTCTTGAAACGGGAAATTTAAGATTGCAGTTTTTTATAGTTGCTCTTACCCTTTCCCTGCTTTCCATAACAACAGCGTCAGGCAAACCGACAATATCGAATTTCGGCATACCCGAACTTAAATCACATTCAACCGTAACAGCAAATGTTTCTATTCCGTTTATTCCTAAGCTTTTAACTTTAGAATACATCTTCATCACCAAACATAATTATAACATTTAATAAGAATATTGACAATATATTTTAATAAGGTTAAAATATATATAACAAATAATTTAAGGGTGTGTTTTTATGAATAATAATGAACTTTATGACCTTTGGCTTGAAAAAGCTGTTGCCGACCCCGATTTGAAGGAAGAACTCCTTTCAATCAAGGGAAACGATGATGAAATCTTGGACAGATTTTACAGAGAGCTTGAATTCGGCACGGCAGGACTCAGAGGTGTAATAGGTGCAGGCACCAACAGAATGAACTATTACACAGTCGGCAGAGCCACTCAGGGTCTTGCAGATTTTCTAAACAAGCATTTTGACAAACCGTCAATCGCTATCGGCTACGATTCAAGAATCAAGAGTGAATATTTCAGCGTTGAAGCCGCAAAAACTCTTGCCGCAAACGGCATCAAAGTTTATCTTTACAAGGAGCTTGAGCCAACCCCTTGCCTCTCATTCGCTATCAGGCATTTTAAAACTTCAAGCGGTATTATTTTAACGGCTTCACATAACCCTGCAAAATATAACGGCTACAAGTGCTACAACGAAAACGGCTACCAAATGACTGACGAAGAAGCTGAGGAAACTTACGGTTTCATTCAAAAAGTAGACTACTTTGGCGGCATAAAAACAATGGACTTTGACGAAGCAGTCGAAAAAGGTCTTATTGAATATATGGGTCAGGATGTTATTGATTTATTCCTTGAAGAAGTTATTAAGCAGTGCGTTAACCCGGGCATATGCGTAAAAGCAGACCTTAATGTGATTTATACACCGCTTAACGGTACCGGCAATAAACCGGTACGCAAAATTCTTGACAGAATAGGCGTTAAGAAAGTTACGGTTGTGCCGCAGCAGGAAAACCCTGACGGCAACTTCCCTACCTGCCCGTTCCCTAACCCTGAAATTAAGCAAGCTTTTGAATGTGCGCTTGAACTTGCGAAGAGTGTTAAGCCTGACCTTCTTCTTGCTACCGACCCTGACTGCGACAGAGTGGGAATAGCTGTTAATGACGGCAACGGTGAATATCAGCTTATGAGCGGTAATGAAGTGGGCGCTATGCTTCTTAATTACCTTTTGTCGCAAAAGAAAGAACAGGGCAAACTTTCAGAAAATTCTATTGCTGTCAAATCTTTCGTTTCAACCGATTTGGCTGAAGTTATCGCTAAAAAATATAACTGCACATTTAAGAATTTGCTCACAGGCTTTAAATATATCGGCGAGCTTATCACTCAACTTGAAAAAGAGGGCAAAGCAGACGATTTTGTCATGGGCTTTGAGGAATCTTACGGCTATCTTGCAGGCACTCACGCAAGGGACAAGGACGCTGTTGTGGCTTCAATGCTTATTTGCGAAATGGCAGCTTACTACAAAACAAAGGGCAAAACCCTTATTGATGTTATGAACGAGCTTTACGACGAATTCGGCTACTACTGCAACACTGTTCAAAGCTATACTTTTGAGGGTGCAAGCGGTATGCAAAAAATGGCAGACATTATGGACGGTTTGAGAGTTAATGTTCCTACTCAGTTTGCAGGTTATAAAGTTACAAAAATTGATGACTATAAAACTTCAATTTCAACCGCAGTTGACACTAAAGAGGAAAGCAAAATCACTCTCCCTAAGTCAAATGTACTTGCATACACATTAACCGACGGCAACAAGGTTATCGTTCGTCCGTCAGGTACCGAGCCTAAAATTAAGGCATATATTACAGCAGTCGGCACAAGTGAGGACAACGCAAAGGAAATTGCGGATAAACTTCTTAAAGACGCCGATGAATTGATGAAATAAGGAGATATAAATGCAGCAAAAATGGGTTAAAGTGACTGCCATTATTTTGGCGGCGCTTATGGCTGTCAGCGGACTCGGAGTAGGTCTGGCAGCGTTTATAAAATAAACATATCAAAAACAAAGCCACGAGCAAATCAATCGCTCGTGGCTTTTATTTATCCCATCATTGAACTATTCTTAAAATGCAACTCTCTCATTCCCTCAACCTCGTCACAAATCGGTTTAAGGTTGCAGGCTGAGCAGTCAAAATTAATGCCTTTCATAATATGATTAAGCGTTTTGGTGATTTCGCTGTTTTTTTCAGCAATATTTTCAAGAAGTGAATAATCAAAATCTTGCTTATTGATAAAATAAGTTTTAACTGCCTTAACGCTTTCGTTTTCCAAAAACTTGCTTTCAAGCAGGTTGCCGACATTTTCAAAAGAAATGCCCTTTTTAATTGCAGACTTTGAAACTCTTACAATTTCTCGCTGTTCCTCGCTTGAAGTTCTAATCATATAGCCTAAAGGAAAATAATGGTACTTAACATATTCTATTTTACGGATAAGGTTATATGCCTTTTGCTCGTCGTCAACATCGTCAATCTCAATAATCGAAACTCTCGCAAACTTCCTGTCGTCTTTAATCTTTTTAAGTTCATCGCCGATAACAATCGTTTCGCTCTCGCCGATTTTTGAAGAAGTTACAAGGTTAAAACCGATGCCGTTAAGTTCAAAAGCGGTGTCACGACCGAGAACAATATGACTTTCGCCCATATCCTGCCAAGCATTTGACGAGTAAGGATATTTGCTTGTTTCACCGGTGTCAACAAGTTGCTCGGTTTTTTCTATAAGTTCGTCAAAAAAGTTCATTGTGATTATAAAATACCGATTTTTTCAAGTGCTTCGGTAGTACCCTTAACTATATTTGAATCATCAGGGAGCTTTGTAATATTTTTGCCCTCGATATCATAAACCGCAAGGTTAGAGTCAACCGGAATATATGAAAGAACAGGAATACCCTGAGTGTCAATAAGTTTGATAACGCTTTCGTCAGGAATTCGGTTTAAAATTGCGCCGATTTCATCATACATAACAAGCTTGTCGGCAACTTCTTTAATAGTATTGATAACCTGAGTACCTTTTTTGCTTGCGTCCGAAACAAGAAGAAGATGAGTAACCTTTTCCATAACACGGCGGTTAATCTGCTCTATACCTGCTTCACCGTCGATAACCACATAGTCAAAATCACCGCTGATAAGGTTAATAACTTCTTTAAGATATGTATTGATTTTGCAGTAGCAACCTGCACTTTCAGGTCTGCCGACAGCAATAAAAGCAAAACCGTCGGTTTCAACTATTGCATCAAAAATTTTATATCTTGCATCGCCCAAAAGTTCAATAGCCGCCTTTGTTTGACCGTCCTCCACAGTTTCAACAATTTCCTTTCGGATATCGTCAATAGTAGTTTTAACATCAATACCGAGAGCGGTTGAAAGACCGACAGCAGGGTCGGCATCGATTGCCAAGATTTTTTTGTCAGGATATTTTTCAACAAGAATTTTAACTATAGTTGCGCTGATAGAGGTTTTACCTACGCCGCCTTTACCTGCAACTGCAATGATTTTAGGTGTGTTTGCCATTTTTATATTCTCCAAAACTTAAAATTGCGTTAAATAATTAACAATCAAATTATATCAAATTGAAATAAATATTGCAATATTTTATACAAATTCTTTTAAAAGTATATATTCAATTACTATTTGTACTACAATGTGGCAAAACCGTCACTTCCCTCATTAGAGGAAAGCAAGAAAGTTAAGAAGACTAAGGTTGTGAAGAAGTAGTCAGAATTGAGTTTTTCGAGAGCGGGAGCTGTACGAGGGTACTGCCCCCGAGCGAAAGGCTCAAAGCACCCAACGATACGATTACGGTATCATAAGATACCTAAAATCGTATCGTTACTGCGTAATTGATATAAACAATTTTTTGTTTGGAATACTTAATTAGAAATAAATTTCTTAATGTTTGAAAATCGGGTGCGGTTATGGCTGCTTATTCACAACCGCAATTTATCACATAAAAAATCACGGTACAGATAAACCGTACCGTGATATATCATTATTTCAAAAGAGATAATTATTTGTCAAGGTTTGACTTAACTTCGTTGAGAACATCTTCAAGTTCCTGAGGAAGCTTATTACCGAACTTAGCATAAAGTTCGTCAACGCCCTTGAGTTCTTCCTTCCAAGCGTCCTTGTCAACATCAAGAATCTTTTCAAGGTCAGCTTCAGTCATATCAAGACCTTCAAGGTTGATATCCTTAGCATATGGGAGATAACCGATAGCAGTTTCCTGAGCGTCAACCTTGCCTTCGCAACGGTCAACAATCCAATCAAGAACTCTGAGGTTATCACCAAAACCTGGCCACATAAAGTTGCCTTCGTCATCCTTACGGAACCAGTTAACATTGAAAATCTTAGGAGCTTTGTCCTCGTCAAGTGTTTCACCGATTTCAATCCAGTGCTTCCAATAGTCGCCCATATTGTAGCCGCAGAATGGGAGCATAGCCATAGGGTCACGACGAACAACGCCAACCTGACCTGTAGCAGCAGCAGTAGTTTCTGAGCCCATAATTGAGCCTACGAATACACCGTGATTCCAGCTCTTTGACTGATATACGAGCGGAGTGAGCTTAGCACGACGGCCGCCGAATACGAAAGCTGAGATAGGAACACCGTTAGGGTTTTCAAATTCAGATGAAATGCAAGGGCAGTTAACAGCAGGAGCTGTAAATCTTGAGTTTGGATGAGCGCCCTTTTCTTCGCTTGTTTTACCGTTCCAAGGGTTGCCCTTCCAATCGATTGCATTTTCAGGTGGATTCTTGTCAAGACCTTCCCACCAAACAGTGTTGTTGTCAAGGTTGAGAGCGACATTGGTGAAGATTGTGCCCTTCTTTGTTGAAGCAAGAGCGTTAGGGTTTGACTTTTCGTTAGTACCAGGAGCTACACCGAAGAAACCGTTTTCAGGGTTGATAGCATAAAGGCGTCCGTCCGGACCTTTCTTAATCCAAGAAATATCGTCGCCTACGCACCAAACTTTGTAACCCTTTCTCTGATATCCTTCAGGTGGGATAAGCATAGCAAGGTTTGTTTTACCGCAAGCTGATGGGAATGCAGCGCAGATATATTTAATTTCGCCGTTTGGCTTTTGAAGACCGAGGATGAGCATATGCTCTGCCTGCCAGCCTTCATTCTTACCAAGGTAAGAAGCAATACGAAGAGCGAAGCACTTTTTACCGAGAAGTACATTACCGCCGTAAGCTGAGTTAACAGAAATGATTGTGTCATCCTCAGGGAACTGGCAAATCCATCTCTTTTCAGGGTCAACATCACATTTGCAGTGCATACCACGAACCCAGTCATTTGAATCGCCGAGAGTATCAAGAACTTTCTTGCCGATTCTTGTCATAATGTTCATATTAAGAACAACATAAATAGAGTCTGTGATTTCAATACCAATCTTAGACATAGGTGAACCTACAGGACCCATTGAATAAGGGATGATATACATTGTTCTGCCTTCATAAGAACCTGCTGCGATGTCATAAAGCATCTTGTAGCACTTATCAGGAGCCATCCAATGGTTTGTAGGACCTGCGTCCTCTTCCTTAGTTGTGCAGATAAGAGTTCTGTCTTCAACACGAGCAACATCGTTTTCAGCTGTTCTGTGAAGATAGCAGTCAGGAAGAAGCTCGTCGTTAAGCTTAATCATTTCGCCTGTTTCAACAGCTTCTTTTTTAAGAGCGTCGATTTGTTCCTTAGAACCGTCAATCCAAACAATGTTTGATGGTTTGAGGAGTTCTACTTTTTCGTCAAGCCAGTCAAGGAGTGACTTGTTAGAAGTAAGATTTGTTTCCATATCTTGTATTCTCCTTTGAAATTATTTACAAACAAATTGAACAAAACGGGAAAACGCTTAAAGTTCTCCAATTTCAGTTCTAACTAATTATACCAAAAATTATTGAAAATTCAATAGAACTGTTTAAAATTCATTAAAATGTAACAATAAGATTAGTTTTAGTTAACTTAATTTGTTATTTTTTTAACATTGTGCCGTTGCCAAAAGAAAATTCAACAACAATAAGTTCTAAATTATTTTTCATATGGCTTATCAATAGGCATTGTGGCATAAGCGTTCAGGCTTTCATCCGCAAGCGTACCCGCAACAAATTCATAATAACCCTGAGAAGCAATCATTGCCGCATTATCGCCGCAATATTTAAGTTCGGGCAAATAAAGCTGCCATTTGTGCTTTTCACAAAGCTTTTCGGCTTCTCTTCTCAACTTAGAATTAGCCGAAACGCCGCCTGCTATTACAATTTTTTTAAAGTTTTTATCTGTAGCCGCTTTTTCAAGATTTGTAATTAAGCAGTCAACAACGCTTTTTTGAAACGAAGCCGCCAAGTCGGCTATATTAATATCTTCACCCTTTTGTTTCGCATTATGCACGGTGTTGATAACGCTTGTTTTAAGTCCGCTGAAAGAGAAATCGTATTCGCTGCCGCTAACCTTTGGGTGCGGAAATTTAAACGCATTTTCATCCCCTTGACGGCTTATCTTGTCAATACTTATGCCGCCCGGGTATGCAAGACCCATAGTTCTGCCTGCCTTGTCAAGCGCTTCACCTGCCGCATCGTCACGGGTTTTACCTATGATTTCAAAATTTGTATAATCATTTACCGCAACGATATGTGAGTGACCTCCGCTGACAACGAGGCACAAAAACGGAGGTTCAACACTGCTTGAAATATAATTTGAAGCAATATGCCCCCTTAAATGGTGAACAGGCACAAGCGGAGTATCGGTAGCAAAAGCAAGACCCTTTGCAAAATTAACACCGACCAAAAGAGCACCGATTAAACCCGGAGCATATGTAACCGCAACAGCGTCGATATCGTCCATAGTGCAGTTTGCATTTTTAAGTGCTTCGCTGACAACACCGCTTATTGATTCTGCGTGCCGCCTTGATGCAATTTCAGGCACAACGCCGCCGTAGAGCTTATGTTCTTCAAGCGAGGTTGCAATAATATTTGATAAAACTTTTCTGCCATCCTCAACAACAGCGCACGCCGTTTCGTCACAAGATGATTCAATTCCTAATATTTTCATATTTTTGTTCCTTTGTGTATTAAATGGAAAATAAATTATAGTTTATCTTAACATCGGTTTCTCTCCTATCGACGGCGAAGCCG
>OIYY01001201.1_pt1 | contig 14593 bp, 10 predicted proteins | sample 1588341 | NCBI WGS metagenome assembly OIYY01 (sample SAMN03283287) | human gut metagenome | biome: human-associated habitat; material: feces | host: Homo sapiens | place: Peru | collected 2012 | reverse complement strand
CGCCGCACTCCGATATAATCTTCGATACCTTGAGAAGCTGACCGGGCTTGTCAACAAGCTCGATATTGAAATGACAGCTTCTGCCCGACATCAAAAGACCTCTTGCAATGACTCTTGAAAGGATTGTAACGTCGATATTACCGCCCGAAACAACACAAACAGCCTTTTTGCCTTTAAGGTCAATTTTGTCAAACATAGCAGCGGCTACGGGAACTGCGCCTGCACCCTCGGCAACGAGCTTATGCTGCTCCATCAAAGCGAGGATAGCCGCCGAAATCTCGTCGTCCGTAACGGTTACGACCTCATCAACGTACTTTGAGCAAATATCGTATGTAAGGTCGCCCGGCTCTTTAACGGCAATACCGTCGGCAATGGTCTTTACGCTCGGAAGCGTTTCGATTTTACCGTCTGCAAGTGAGTTTTTCATTGACGGTGCGCCTGCCGCCTGAACGCCGTAAACCTTGACATTGGGATTTAACTGCTTAATTGCGAAAGCAACGCCCGAGATAAGTCCGCCGCCGCCGATAGGCACGATAACTGCGTCAAGGTCGGGAATCTGCTCATAAAGCTCAAGAGCGATTGTGCCCTGACCTGCTATAACGTCGGGGTCATTGAACGGATGGATAAAGGTATAGCCCTTTTCATCTCTCAATTCAAGTGCTTTTTTATATGCGTCGTCATAAACGCCGTTTACAAGGCAAATTTCCGCACCGTAGCTCTTTGTAGCCTCTATTTTTGAAATCGGTGCGCCGTCGGGCAGGCAAATTGTAGCCTTAATTCCGTTTTTCTGTGCCGCAAGAGCAACGCCCTGTGCGTGGTTTCCTGCCGAGCAGGCGATAACGCCCTTTGCCTTTTCCTCGTCTGTAAGCTGTGACATTTTGTAGTATGCGCCTCTTACCTTAAACGAACCTGTTACCTGCAAATTCTCGGTTTTTAGGTATAGCTCTGTGTCGGGTTTTAGCTTGGGAGCATATATAACGCCTGTTTTTCTGACAACGTTTTTCAGCACATAGCTTGCTTTGTATATGCTGTCGAGAGTCAATTTACTGTTCACTTTGGTTACTCCTTTATATCAAACTGTTGATAAACTGTTCTGCCGCACGGGGCGAACGTGAACCCTTTGAAAGTGCAAACGCTTCCGCTTTGATGTCAAGCTCGTCTGACGGTATATTCAAATCGGCTTTTTGAGCCAACTGATGTACAATTTCAAGATACAAAGCCTTATTTGGCTTTGAAAAATAAACAACAAGACCGAACCTGTCTGACAGGGACATAAGCTCCTGCATTGTGTCGGCACGGTGAACGTCATCCGTTCCCTGCCTCTCCGCAAAGCTTTCCTTTACAATATGACGTCGGTTACTTGTTGCGACGATAACCGCATTGCTCGCCTTACCCGTTGCTGAGCCTTCGAGTACAGCCTTCAGCATACTGAAGCAATCGTCGTTTTTGTTAAATGAAAGGTCGTCGATAAATATAATGAATTTAAGGGGATTTCCCTCAATTCTCGACATTATGTAGGGCAAATCGAAAAGCTGATCCTTGCGAAGCTCGATAAGTCTGACTCCGCTGTCGAAAAAGTGGTTGGCACAAGCCTTTACGGTTGAAGATTTACCCGTTCCTGCATCGCCGCACAAAAGCGTATTTAGTGCAGGTCTGCCCTGTGTGAGAGCCTCGATATTGTCGTATACCCTGCGTCTTTCGTCCTCATAGCCCACAAAATCGTCAAGCGATATATCGTCCGAAAAATCTATCGGATAAATTTCGCCGTTTGATACTCTGAACATTTTCGAGGTGGCAAAAATGCCATAGCCGTAAGAGGATACACAGCTCGCTCTCTTCGAATACATTTCGTTAAAGTCAATATATGAATTGTCAAACTGCGGTAAATAGATATTTGGCGAAAAATTGAAAAAATCTTTCTCATCGAGCCTTGTAAGCTCCGATAAAATCGACAGTTCACGCTTGCAGTTTTCCTCAAGTGAGGCAGGAATTTCCTTGCCCTGCGATTTGAGAACAATATACCTGTTCTCACTCTCACAGACAGCTTTTTTCAAGAACTCCGAAAAGCTGTTATTATACTCTGCAAGGCTTGCAACGAACTCGCCGTACAAATTGAATTTTTCCGAAATACCGTCGTCGCATTTCAGCAACTTGAGCAAAGCAGCCATAGGTGCCTTGCTCAAGATTTCTCTGAAAATATTAAACGCCGATATGTTACAAATCAAAGTTGTTTTTTGATTAGCTTCCATATCCATATACCTAAAATTTAGAATTTGTTGATTATCGCTCCCTTATCGGCAGAGCTTACCATCTGAGCGTATCTTGCAAGGTAGCCTTTGAGATTTTCTTTTCTCTTAATGGGCATTGTAGCCTTACGCTCTTCGATTTCCTTTTCGTCAACCTTTAATTCGATTGAATACTCGGGAATATTGATTGAAATGAGGTCGCCCTCCTTGACATAGGCGATAAGTCCGCCGCTGACAGCTTCGGGCGAAACGTGACCTATCGAAGCGCCTCTTGTAGCACCCGAGAAGCGTCCGTCCGTGATGAGCGCAACGTCCTTATCAAGTCCCATACCCGCGATAGCCGAGGTCGGAGAGAGCATTTCTCTCATACCCGGGCCGCCTGCCGGTCCTTCGTATCTGATAACCACAACGTCGCCCTTGACTATCTTACCCGCATAAATTGCGGCAATAGCCTCCTCCTCGCTCTCAAAGACTCTTGCCGGTCCCTCGTGAACAAGCATTTCGGGAGCAACTGCACTGCGTTTTACAACACAGCCGTCGGGTGCGAGATTGCCTTTCAATACTGCAATTCCGCCTGTCTTTGAATAAGGATTGTCAACGGTGCGGATTACCTCTGTATTTCTGTTTACGGCAGAGGCGATATTTTCCTTTAAGGTCTTGCCCGTGCAAGTCATAACGGAAGTATCAAGCACGCCGATTTTATCAAGTTCTTTAAGAACCGCATAAACTCCGCCTGCCTCGTTGAGATCCTCCATATAAGTAGGACCTGCGGGTGCAAGGTGGCAAAGGTTCGGTGTGTGTTCGCTTATTTCGTTTGCCATATCAAGACTGAACTCAATTCCGCACTCGTTTGCGATAGCCGGAAGATGAAGCATACTGTTAGTCGAACAGCCGAGAGCCATATCGGCGGTAATTGCATTGCGAATAGCCGCCTTTGTCATAATATCTCTTGGCTTAATATCCTTTTTAACAAGCTCCATTACCTGCATACCTGCGTGCTTTGCAAGCTCAATTCTCTTTGAATAAACGGCAGGAATAGTGCCGTTGCCCTGAAGTCCCATACCGAGTACCTCAGTAAGGCAGTTCATTGAGTTTGCGGTGTACATACCCGAGCAAGAGCCGCAGGACGGACAGGTGTTTTCCTCGCACACGCAAAGCTGTTTTTCGTCAATCTTACCTGCCGAATATGCGCCGACAGCCTCAAACATACTTGAAAGACTTGTCTTTTTGCCGTCAACCCTGCCTGCGAGCATAGGGCCGCCGCTTACAAAAACAGTCGGTATATTAAGTCTTGCCGCCGCCATAAGCAAACCGGGAACATTCTTGTCACAGTTCGGAACCATAACAAGTCCGTCAAAGCCGTGAGCCATAACCATAGCCTCGGTTGAGTCTGCGATAAGGTCACGGGTTACAAGGGAATATTTCATTCCCGTATGTCCCATTGCGATACCGTCACAAACGGCAATAGCCGGGAACACGATAGGCGTTCCCCCTGCCATTGCAACTCCGAGTTTTACGGCTTCGACGATTTTGTCGATATTCATATGACCCGGAACTATTTCGTTATAAGAGCTGACGATACCTATCATAGGACGCTGCTGTTCCTCGTTCGTAAGACCGAGAGCATGATACAATGAACGGTGCGGAGCGTTCTGAAAGCCGTTTACGATAGTATCCTTTACCATAAGTTACACTCTTTTCCTATTAGTTGTTGATGAGCTTATCCTCATCGCTCCAGCTATAAAGCTTACGAACCTCTTCACCGACTTTTTCCGAGGGATGCTCGGAAGCGAGCTTGCGCATAGCGTTGAAGTGTACCTGTGCGCCTGCCGAGGACATATCGAGGAGGAACTCTTTTGCAAATGTACCGTCCTGAATGTCGGAAAGAATCTTCTTCATTGCCTTCTTGGTGTCCTCTGTGATGATCTTCGGACCTGTTACATAGTCGCCGTATTCAGCTGTGTTTGAAATTGAATATCTCATTCCCGAGAAGCCGCTCTGATAGATAAGGTCAACGATAAGCTTCATCTCGTGAATGCACTCAAAGTAAGCGTTTCTGGGGTCATAGCCTGCCTCAACAAGCGTCTCAAAGCCTGCCTGCATAAGTGCGCAAACACCGCCGCAAAGAACAGCCTGCTCACCGAAGAGGTCAGTTTCTGTTTCGCACTTAAATGTTGTTTCAAGGATAGCAGCTCTTGCACCACCGATGCCTGCACCGTAAGCAAGTGCTGTATCAAGGCAGTGACCTGAAGCGTCTTGATATACTGCTACGAGGCAAGGAGTACCTTTGCCCTCTTTGTATTCTGATCTTACTGTGTGACCTGGAGCCTTAGGAGCAATCATAAATACATCTACATTTGCAGGTGGTACGATTTGCTTGAAGTGAATGTTAAAGCCGTGTGCAAATGCAAGTGCTTTGCCTTCTGTGAGGTATGGAGCAATGTCGTTCTTGTAGATTGCAGCTTGCTTTTCATCAGGTGTAAGTACCATGATGATGTCTGCAGCCTTAACTGCTTCTGCTGTTGTCATAACCTTAAGACCAAGGTCTTCAACATGCTTCCATGATTTTGAACCTTCGTAAAGACCAACGATTACATTTACGCCGCTTTCGTGAAGGTTGAGTGCGTGAGCGTGACCTTGTGAACCAAAGCCGATGATAGCAACAGTCTTGCCGTCAAGTACGCTCAAATTACAATCTGATTCGTAAAAAATTCTAGCTTCTGCCATTTTTATTTCCTCCAAAGAAATGTTATTTTTGATTTTTCAGCGGTCGGACAAGTTGTTTGACAACTGATTGATTTATTTCTTAATTCACATTATATATCGTATGATGTCCTATGTCAATAGAAAATTTTTATTTTTTTCAAAGACCTTCTATTGCGTGCAAAATGTGGAGCCTCATTGCTGTCCTTGCACCCTCTGCGTTGCGTGCCTTTAGGAAGTCCATAATCAGCCTGTCGTCATTGAGATTGTCACGGTTTACATTCTCATCCTTTTGCATAACGATTACACCGTTTTTGATTGCATTGAAGATAATCGGCATAAACTGCTTTACAAAAGCATTGTGTGTTGCGTTTGCGATACTTTCGTGGAATTTTTGTTCCTCGTAGGTTCTGTCCTCGCCCGATTTTATCTTTGCTTCAACAGCTTCGCCGTACTTGCAAATAATTGCTATTTCCTCGTCTGTTGCTCGCTGTGCCGCATAATAAGCGCAATCCGGCTCAAACATCAATCTCATTTCAAACAGGTCGTCAAGCCCACTGCTGATTTCGCCGAGGTCGTTACTCTCAATTGTTGTGTTTGAGGTGACGAATGTGCCCTTGCCACGCTTGATTTCAAGTATTCCGCCAAGAGTCAAAATTCTGACAGCTTCACGCAGGGTGGAACGGCTAACACCAAGTTCGGAGGCAAAATCGTTTTCGTTTGGCAATTTGTCACCGACTGAAAAACGCCCCTCGTCCTCTATCATAGATTTGATTCTGTTTGCTGTAATATCCGATAATTTGCTTGTGTTTGACATAGCATCATCTCCTTTATGTATGATAATACCACAAAACAACAGACAAGTCAACAGGTTGTCAGACATCATATTTTTAAATTATTTTTGCAATAGCTATTGTAAATTGTGAACAAATGTTATAAAATGTAATTAATTCTAATATATAGGGCAGAAGGTGTAATAATGAATAAAGCCGTAAAGGTAAGATATTATATTGAATCATTGTGCGTATATGATTTTAAACAGGACGAGATTATAAACGCATTGTATGATTTGCTTAATTCTCTTGAGGACGAAACTGTTTTGACAAAGCAGAGCAGATTTTTCAATCTGTTGTCATCACATCATTCGCTCAGGCATTATGTGTCAAAACTTATTTTGACAGATGACAATGTGTTTACCAAGGCAGCTGCGGCAGGCAAATGTGATGAACTTGACCCATCTATTCTTGACGGCGTAAAAGCTGATTTGGAAAAACTTGAGGTTATCGCTTCGATTTCGGCAGAGGATATTTATAAAGCAGAAGAGGACAGCGATATTGCCGATGTTCTCAAAACTATGCCAAAGTGGAATCCGAACGGCAGAGCAATGCTTCCGCTCACAGACAATTGGTCAGAGCATATCGAGGACTTAAAGTCATTCCACAGAACGAACGGCTACGGTATGTTTGCCAAATTCGTTGCGTTCACTTGGAGAAATGAGGAGTTTGTTCCGATTACGGCTATTGATTCCATTCGCTTGACTGACCTTAAAAATTATGAGGTTCAGCGTGGCAAGGTTGTTGACAATACGGTTGCTTTCATTTCTGATTTGCCGGCAAATAATGTTTTGCTTTATGGCGACAGAGGCACCGGCAAAAGCTCCACCGTTCATGCAATCCTCAATGAATATAAGGATAGAGGCTTGCGAATGATTGAGATTTCAAAGGGCGACATCAACGATTTGACTATGATTAGGGAAAAGATTTCCGACAGCCCGATGAAATTCATCATCTTTATTGATGATTTGAGTTTTGACAATCACGATGATTCGTTCGGTGAGCTAAAGGCGGCGCTTGAGGGTTCACTTTCGGGCAGACAGAATAACACGCTCATTTATGCCACATCAAACAGACGACATCTCATTAAGGAGAACTTCTCCGACCGTGAAAATGATGTCAATCGTTCCGATACTTTGCAGGAAGAACTTTCGCTGTCTGATCGATTCGGTCTTTCAATTACATTCATCAATCCTGACAAAAAGGATTTTGAAGATATTGTTCAAAAAATTGCAACCGACAGAGGACTTAAATCCGATATGGAAAAGATACTTTTCACCGCAGAACAGTGGGCAAGACGCAGAGGCGGTCGCTCTCCGAGATGTGCCCGTCAGTTTATCGACTATGTTGAAAGCTGTGAAAAGCGAAATATCGAATGGTAAAAATTTGATAAATATGAATTAATTAATTGTTAAAAATATTAACTTTTTGTTTACTCAAAATACAAATTGTGAACAAAATCATTTGCTATTATGTGTGCAAAGAGAAGAAAGAAAGGAAAAACGATTATGGCTAACAAAATTCTTGTAGTTGACGATGATTTAAACATCTGCGAACTTCTCAAACTTTATCTTGAAAATGACGGATATGTTGTATTCACAGCAAACGACGGTCAGGAGGCTGTTGAGATGTTCCAAAACAAAACTCCTGATTTGGTGCTTCTTGATATTATGCTCCCTAAAAAGGACGGCTGGCAGGTTTGCCGTGAAATCAGAAAGACCTCATCTGCTCCGATTATTATGCTCACCGCAAAGGGCGAAACCTTTGACAAGGTGCTTGGCTTGGAGCTTGGTGCAGACGACTATGTTGTAAAGCCGTTTGATGCAAAAGAGGTTATGGCAAGAGTTAAAGCTGTCCTCCGCAGAACAACAGGCGACAGCGAATCAACAGAAACCGAGAAAAAGGTTGTTATCTATGACAATCTTGAAATCAATATTCAAAATTATGAGATGAAAGTAAAGGGCGTGCCTGTTGACACTCCACCTAAAGAACTTGAACTCATTTATCACTTTGCTTCAAATCCAAACAGAGTTTACACTCGTGACCAGCTTCTTGATGAGGTATGGGGCTTTGATTATTACGGCGACTCTCGTACAGTTGATGTGCATGTAAAAAGACTCCGTGAAAAGCTTGAGGGTGTATCCGACAAATGGTGCTTAAAGACCGTTTGGGGCGTTGGGTATAAATTTGAAACAAAGGACTAAATTGAATTATGGCATTACGAAAAGGTAAAAGACAAAACCTGTTTACCAAATACTTTTTGCTTTTCGTTACCGTGTTTCTGTTTATGCTTGTGGTGATGGGCATTGTGCTCACCACCATAGTAAACGCATATTCCCTTAGCCAAAAGACAGACATTTTGACCGAAAATACAAAAAAACTTGCAAACACCATTTCTCAAAATATGATAGTCAACAATATGAACAGCGAATATTCGTCATATAAAGAGAGTGTTTGCGAAAACCTTGCGATGGTTTCCGGTTGTATTGATGCAGATGTTTTCGTTTGCGATGCCGGTGGTAGTATCATTATGTGCAAGGATCAAACAGGACTTAAAGGCTTTGTTTCGGGCGAAACGGTATGCGAAAATCATAAGAATTTTATAATCGGCGACAAACAGCTTCAGCGTGTGTATGAGGGTGCTTCAGTCGGAAAAGCTATTATTAACGGCGAAAGCTACTATGTTGTCGGCACTGCAATAAAAACATCGTTTGATGCAAACAATTTGAGTGATAACAATCAAATCATCGGCACGGTGTTTGCGGTCACTCCGGCAGGCACGCAGGGCGTTGTTTCGCTTGTGTTGAGGTCGTTTTTGATTATCGCTTTGGTATGCCTCGGCTTTGCGTGCATCGTTTTGTGGCAACTCACAAAGCGTATGGTCACCCCGCTTCAGCAAATGAGTGCGGCGGCAAAGCGTTTTGCGGTGGGCGACTTTTCATACAGAGTTAACATCAACACAAACGATGAACTTGCGGATTTGGGCTATGCTTTCAACGAAATGGCAGACGCTCTTGACAAGCTCGAAAGTTCAAGACGGTCGTTTGTTGCAAATGTTTCGCACGAGTTGAAAACCCCGATGACCTCGATTGCAGGTTTCATTGACGGAATACTTGACGGAACAATTCCAAAGGAAAAAGAAGATTATTATCTAAAGATAGTTTCTGATGAAGTAAGACGATTGTCACGACTTGTTGTGGCAATGCTTAATATGAGCAAGATTGAATCGGGCGACTTTGAAATGAAGCCGAAACCGTATAATTTGTCTGACCAAATCATACATATTCTTTTGACCTTTGAACAAAAAATAGAAAAGAAGAATATAGAAATTCGAGGACTTGAAAATTTGGAGCCACATCATATCACGGCTGACACGGATATGATTTATCAGGTTATCTACAATCTCTTTGACAACGCTGTTAAGTTCACAAATGACGGCGGATATATTGAGATTAATGTTTCCGATGTTGGCGACAATGTTCAGGTAAGCATCAAAAACAGCGGTGAGGGTATTGACGCTTCAGAGCTTTCTCGTGTGTTTGAAAGATTCTATAAGGTGGACAAATCACGCTCACTTGATGCAAAGGGTGCAGGACTTGGACTTTATATAGTAAAAACAATGGTAGAGATGCACGGCGGCAGAATTTTTGCAAGGTCGGACAGCAAGACCGAGGCAGAATTTGTGTTTACTTTGCCAAAATCTAAATAAAAGGAGAATCGTTATGGACGAATATAATAAAGATCAAAGTAACGGTGTAAACGGTGGCAACGAAATGCCAAATGGTGAATATCATTTTGTTCCGCCAAGACAAAATCAACAACCACAAAATTCAAACAATGCAAACTATGGTGCACAGCAGAACAGATATGCACAGCCGACAAACGGCGGACAGCAGTATTATCAAAATACTCATCGTTCCAACACAGGCTCGTACTATACTCCTAACAATCAAAATATGTATAATCAGCCTAATGCACCAAAGCCACCAAAGAAGCCGAAAAGCAAGTCGCTCAAGGTTATCATCATTGTTGCTATAGTTGTTGTTGCAGTGTCAATCTTTGGCATTGTCGCTTCTGTTGCCGGCTACAAATCATACGAAGGTTCAAAGGAGAGCACAACTCAAAGTGAATCTTCCGACAGCACAAAGGGCGGAGCTTCAATCAGCGATAATAAGGGCGATGTTGCAACAGAAAACAGCGATGGCACATTGACTGTTGCCGGTGTTGCAAAAAAGACTATAAATTCCTGTGTTTTGATTTCCGTATACAGCGAGCAAAATTCTTATTACGATTTTTACAACTTCGGTTCGGAACAAAACAGTGATTCAAGCGATCCGACTCTTTCGGGCGAGGGCTCGGGCGTTATTATGAGCGAGAGTAACGGCACAACATATATTATGACTGCCGCTCATGTAATTTCCGATGCTTCAAAATTTAAGGTAACAACAAATGACGGCAAGACCTATGACGCAACACTTGTTGGATATGATGCTCAAACAGATATCGGCGTGCTTTCAATCAAGGCAAGCGGACTCCAGGTCGCAGAATTTGCAGACAGCTCAAATATCGTTGTCGGCGAGCAGGCAGTTGTTATCGGTTGCCCGGGCGGCAGTAAATTTATGAACAGCGTTACAACAGGTATTGTATCTGCTCTTGACCGTCCCGTTTCATCATCAATCGGTTATGATAACGAGTGTATCCAAACGGATGCGGCTATTAATCCGGGTAACTCGGGCGGTGCACTTTTCAATATGAGCGGTCAGGTTATCGGTATTAACTCATCAAAGATTGCTTCAACCGATTATGAGGGTATGGGCTTTGCCGTACCGAGTAATACAGCGGTTAAAACAGCAAACAGCCTTATCAAAAACGGCTATGTGGAGGGCAGAGCAAAACTCGGCATAAGCTACACAGGTATTACAAATGCTTCAAATGCAAGTGCAATTCTTGCCGCTTTGGAACAAAAGGGATTTAAGGATGCCGAAGGCACAATGATTATCGGTGAAGTTGATTCCGAATCGGACCTTGCAAACAAGGATGTTAAACAATATGATATGATTGTTGCCGTTAACGGAAAGACAATGACATCAACAGATGTTCTTACAAACATTCTAAGTAAGTCATCACCCGGCGATACAATCACTCTCACAATTGCAAGAATTGAAAACAATCAAATCAAAACATTTGATGTTAAGTGCAAACTTATCGAAAGCAAAGGCTAAATAAAAAGCACAATACTAAACAGTTTAAGGGACTGCCACTTATAAATGTGACAGTCCCTGTGTTATTTTTTTAGCGTGTTGAAAAGTTTTTTGATGTGCTACAGCCTGTTGTTTTATTGATAATTTACATTATCTGCCTTTGTTATGTCGTAGATTGAATCAAGTTGTGCATTGTCGTCAAGTGCACTGAATTTGTCGTTTTGGTAATCGGCAGTGCCCTCATAATCGGCAAGGTAGTTTTGCTTCATAGTCAGCACCTTGTCAGCCTCACCTTTGTAATTTTTGATAATTAACTCGGGTGTGCCGTCATTGTCCAAATCCTTGATTAAATATTGCATTTTCGCTTTGACATCATCGCTTGTGTTGTTGATTGCCCATTGAACAGCCCAATAATATTGACGGTGAACATTGTCGCTGTAAAGCGATTTGCGTTCTTTAACCCCATAGTTTACGGGAATTGATTTTTTGAACGCCATATAGTCGTATTGCGGTCGCCATTGGTCACCTGTTTTCACGGTGTTGTTAAAGGTGTCTTCATCGGCTTCAACATCAAAGTAGGTGATACCCTTTAGCTCTTTATTTTCTTTGTAAACTGCATCCCAAAAAGCGTGGTGCTTGATGGTTTTTACATTTTTCGGAATGTACATATAGTTGAGCGCTCTTGTGTAATAAAGACAGTCCGAACCGATAAATTCCAAACTTTCAGGTAGGGAATTGTAAATTGTTTTCATAGAGTCAACGGCTTTGTATGTTGTGTCCGTAATCGGAGTGTCGGTTGTGTAGGTGAAAATGTTTGTTAAAACAGTGTTCTTAAACACAGCCATATTGTCCATTTTTGTTACACCCTCGGGAATGTAAAGGTCAACGATATTGCTGTATGCAAATGCAAGTTCGTTGATTTTTGTAACTGTTGACGGAATGACATATGTGCGGCAAAGTCTGTTGTATGTTTGGTAATACTGCTCGTCATAGAGTTTGTTTGTGCCCCACATTCTTTCAACAAGATTGTTGCCTTTTTCATCAAGCAACTTGCCGTTTTCATCGGTGATTTTTGATATAAACTTGCGGTTGCCCTTTTTGTCGATTTTTTCATCTGCATAGCCGTTTTCAATCATCAGCTGTAAATCGTGGTAGTTAGGGTAAAATACCGCTTCGGTTACATCTTTGTTGTAAACAACTCCGTCAAGGTCGCAGTAGTTTTGATTATCATCGTCAATCCAAACATTGCGAACATACCAACAACTGTAAATTGCCTTGCTGTCAATGTATTTTACATCCTTGCCGAATGTGATGTTGTGCAGTGTTTCGTCACCGTTAAACGCATATTCGTGGATTGATGTGATAGGCTTTGATGTGTCTTTTTTGCCGGTGTCAAGGTCAACAACATAGTCGATGGTAATATCGGTTATACCACCCGGATTTGAAAATCTCACGAGTTCATATGTGCCGTCATCAAGCTGTTTGTATTTGTAAGTGTCGCTGTGTATGGCTTTTACGGAAAAGAACATTGCCGCAAAAATTGCAATTAACAGTACAACGATGAAGATAATCTTTTTGGTTCTTGCGTTGTCATACGGTTGATTGATGTGAGGCTTTTGCAGTCCCTCGATTTGATATGTCCAAATCTCTTTCTCGGGAATGTCAAGTGTGTAAGCCTGGGCGGTTTCTTGGGTTTCAAGTGCTTCCTGTGCAAGGAAGTCGTCATTTTGCTTTTGCTTTTTCTTTTTGCTCATGATACAACCTCCTCAAGTTCTTTTTCTTCTTCGGCAATTTCAACTATGCCGTGCTCTTCGTTATATTGCTTTCTTGTAACCTCTTCACGGCGACGCAAAACTTCCATAACTTTGTTTTGCTTGTCGTCGTTGTAATCCCAAAAGATGTACGGTATCGTCATAAGAAGATAGCCGATAATATCTATTATAATAGGTACAATAATTATTTTAATTCTTGATGAGTCGATGAAAAGTACATCCCAGTTTGTGTTGAAACCGAATTTGAGAAGCAACAACGGAATAATAAGACCTACAAATGAGGTGATAGGACCTGTGAACCAGCCGAAAACACCGGCAAAACTCTCAAGTCTTTCACCCGAAAGGTACATTTGATAGTCGTTTACACGGATGTCCATATCGTGTGAAATTGATTTTGGAACGGTTTGGAACATTTCGGTTATGAACAGCATAATTACGGAAAGTGTACCGCAAAGTATGAGGTTTTCGCCGCAGAAGATGTAACAGCAAACAATTACACTGTAACATACGGCACGGGAAAGCTGATAGAATATCATAACCTGCTTGTAGGTAAATCTCTTGATAAAATACGGAGTGAACAAGTCGGGCGGAGTGCCGGCAAAGCTGACGAGTGCAACAATGAGGCTGTAGGTAAGACCCGTCAGTCTGAATGTGTAAAGATACAAAATTGTTGTAAACGCAAGCATACCGTTGCCGAGTGAATCCAAAAGACTGACGATTGTTTGAATCCATCTGTATTTGTTGCGAAGAACACCGAACATACCGTCCCAGAAATTGATTTTAACCTTCTTTTCAAGAGGCGGCTGCGGAATTCTTTCTTTAATTTTGCCCGCAAATATCATTGTGATAACGGCAAAAATTGTAAATGTAATTGGAATAATCCATTTGAACACGGCAATGTCTGCCCAGTCTTTAGGGCATTTGTCGATAATTGCCGGAAGGATGATTGCCAAAATTGATTGGAACAGGTGAGAAAGTTTTATAGGATATGATCTTACAAAGATACGCTCACGCATATTCGGTGAGATGTTTTGCGTGCAGGTTTCAAGATTGTTGTTGAAACCAAAGAGGTTATAGATTGAAAACAGCAGGTTTGCAACCCAAACTCTTGTTGTAACATCTGTGATTGTTGAATAAAACGGAAGCCAGCCGATGAGCCAAACCATTATGATTTTTGGAACAACATCACAATAAAGGCTGTATTTGTATCTGCCGAATTTAGGTATAAGTTTTTTTCTGTAAAAAATATTACGGGCACCGGACCAGCCGTTCCACAAAATGTGGGTGCCGAAAATTTTGATAACAGATGCGGCAGTAACCCCCTCAAGTCCGTTGAGATATGCAACAAGCTTGTTTGTTTCGGGCAGAAGTGCCGAAAAATCACCGAATATCATTGCAAGTCCGGCGGCTATCAAAAAGAAATATAATCCGTAAAAGTTACGCTCGGTTTTCTTTGGCAAAAATCCGAGATTATCGTTGATTACCCATCCGATAAGCGTCCAAACATAGTTGAGTGGCATATTGATGAGCGAAATAATTGCGTATGTAAGATATGGCAACTTGTAGTGATACATCATCAAATAGCAGCCTGCGGCAAAACTGATGTATTCAAGCGTTTTGTTGCCGGCATAGTTTGCACCTACGCCAAACAGAATATCCACATATTCTTTATACGGAACATATTTGCCCTTTGCGGGTTTCTTCCAATGTGTTTTAACTTCGGTAAAAAGTCCCTTTACCTTTGAGCCTTTGTTTCCCATTCATTTCCTCCTAAAACAATGTACTTATTAAATAATAACATATTTTTAGCAAATTTCTAATACTTTTTGTATAAATTG
>OIYY01001200.1_pt1 | contig 14593 bp, 11 predicted proteins | sample 1588341 | NCBI WGS metagenome assembly OIYY01 (sample SAMN03283287) | human gut metagenome | biome: human-associated habitat; material: feces | host: Homo sapiens | place: Peru | collected 2012 | reverse complement strand
ACATTTGTTATCGCACACAGGCTTTCTACTGTCAGAAACAGCGACTGCATTATGGTTTTGGAGCAGGGACGCATTATTGAGAGGGGAAGTCATGATGAGCTGATTGCGAAGAAGGGAAAGTATTATCAGCTTTATACCGGAAAGACTGCTTAATTCACCTGACTGACTAACTACGAAAACTGGGAGACCGGGAATGGAAATAATGCTCATGAATGAGCTTCTTACCTGCTATCAGTATCTTAAAGAGCACGACATGCTACTTCTGTATGAAGCTTATCACAATGGTGAGGAACTGCTATTTGATTAGCTGAGTATATGCAAAATGGCGGTCAAAAAATGACCGCCATAAAAACTTTATAATGCTCTTTGCATCGTTGAATATGCAATTTTGTTTACTTTAGTGCATACTTAATAATGTCATAATGGTCAAATGCCAGCTTTTCCTTCTCCAATGACTTAATATCATACCAATCAGCACTAATTGCATCTGTATTTGCCAAAGGCTTAATATCTGTATCATTCAATATAACCATATAAGCAATGCTCACCACCCATCCTCTGGGATCTCTTGCCTTAGAGGATGAAATCTTTACAAGGTTCTCATCTGTAATATTAACGGATATTGATGTTTCTTCAAGCAATTCGCGTGCTGCAGCATATTCTATCGTATCGTCAGTGTTTTGATAAAAACCTCCCGGAAGTGCAAGATAATTAACATATGGATGTGAACCTCTTGTAATCAACAAAACCTTTGACTTGTCTTTATTCAATACAATCAAATCAACTGCGATTGACGGAGCATCATATGCCTTTCTATCATATTTTTCAAGGAATATTTCTTCTCCTTTTTTATCATTCAACCATCTTTCTGACATAGCAAACATTTCATTGATGCTGCGTTCACTGTAGAACAACGGAATAATTCCATACAAGTGTGCTGCACCATAATCAGTAAGCATAAATGTATCCTCATCAACATATTCCATTAACCGGTGGTTCTGCAAGAATTCGATTTGAGCCCCATAGACATCTTTAAAATCCTCATTGAATCTTTTCTTAAATGCCTTCATTGAAATAAATCCGAAATAGAACATAACTGACAATGCCTTGGCATGTACTTCTTCAATTGGTAAATCTGCTATGTCATTGATTGGAAAAATCCCATTATCAATTGCATCGAAATATTTATTCAACATATGGTCTGCACAACCAAGATTATACGCCAGATAATTACCACAGAACGACTGAGCACCAAGACCAAATCCAATATAAGATGTAGCATTAATTACACGTTTTGTAAGATATGATGAAGTTCCCATATCCTTTGGTATCTTACTGAATGTATTTTTGCCATTATTAGCGATATATCCGGCTTTCTTCAATAGGTTATAAGCAATATCATATTGTCTGTTAACCTTATATAAGGTAACACCTTGTGACTCTGACTCAAGCTTGGTTCCCTTATATCTATTACGGTACAATGTAATAAACTCCGGATTAAGTGCAATTGTATACTTTATTGTATTTGCAAAATCTTCATCTGACTGATTTAAGAAACCATACATAAGATCAATATTAAGTCTGTCAAATCCCGCAGCCCTAATATTTTCCACAGCCTTTTCATATATAGACTTAGATCCTTCTCTGCCAAGTGACTCAAGTAATTTTTCAGATACAGTCTGGAATCCCATAGAAATTCTATTATATCCAAGTTTTTTAAGAGCCTTTATCTTTTCAATATCATTTGCTGCGATTACCGGTGTTGTTTCTACACTTAGATACATATTCTCTTCAAGATTAAACTTCTTAATTGATTCTGTAATCTTTGTAAGATTTTCAATTGACAAATACGAAGGCGTACCACCACCCAGATCATATCCAACTATCTTTTTATTTTTTATAATATCTCTATAAAGTTCAATTTCCTTCAAAAGGTGCTCTACATAATTATCTGCATCTCCCTCTTCAGGCTTATCGAGTACTACATACTCACAGAATTTGCATCTTGACTGACAAAATGGCACATGAACATACAAACAAAGCTCATCTTGTTCTTCAATATTCTTCTTAATCACTTCTCTGATCGCAGTATTATCATGGACTTCATACTGAGCCAATGAATTCGGTCTTAAAGGGTATGCAGTATTACAATAATGATGAAACTTAATACCTCTATCATAGATACTTTCCAACTTCATAATGTCACTCCTTTTAAATTATGATTTTACCACTAATAAATTTATTATCCCGGCTTTCTCCATTTAAAACTACTTTTATCACATCATCTTCTGATACCTTTTTAGAGGTCGTTTTTCATTCTGTAATCAATGCAGCGGTTTAAGTAATCCACATAATCCGGATTTTTGCACATTCCCTTGCCGGGTGTATCAGAAAGCTTGGCTACATCCATTCCATTACATCTTGTGGTTTTCATGACGATATTGAGTGCAGGAACATCCGTATCGTTGCTCAAATATGTGCCAATGCCGAAGGCTACATTTGTTTCCTTGCAGAAATGTCTGTAGAGCTTGTCAGCACGTTCAAAGTCAAGACTGTCGCTGAACAGAAGTGTCTTTGTTTTCGGGTCAATACCAAGGCTCTTGTAGTGCGCAATCATCTTTTCACCCCACTCATACGGGTCTCCGCTGTCATGACGTACTCCTGAGAAAAGTGTCGCATAGGTAAGCTGGAAATCACGCAGGAAGCAGTCTGTTGTGATTGTGTCAGTAAGCGCGATACCGTTTAATACTCCATACTCCTTGATCCATGCATCGAGTGCATACCAGTTTGAATATGCCGGATTGTGCCTGTGATTGCCCTGTCCCGTACACATAATCCACTCATGTGCCATGGTTCCTACAGGTGTAAGTCCGTATTTCTTTGCAAGATACACATTTGATGTGCCGACAAACTTTGATGAACTGTGCATGGTATCGTTTAGATGTGCGAATTTCTGCACTGCAAGCTCCTGAGCTTCAGCAGAAAGTCTTCTTCTGAGACCAAACTCTGAGAATGTACCCGCGTACCAGTGTCCGTTCTTTAAATTCTCATACTTTGCATCCAGACGCTTCTTAAAGCTGTCAAGCAGCTTATCATAGTCATATGCCATTCTGAAATACACTTCATTTACAATGGCAAGTGTCGGAATCTCATACATTGAAGTGTTAAGCCATGTTCCTTTTGCCTCGATAGACAAGCCGCAAGGCGCATCTGTTCCTATCTCAAAATCCTCAAAACGCGGCTGCCAGAGACGAAGGAAATCAACGTAAGAGCCTTTAATCCACTTGATATTGTCTAAATATGCAAGCTCATCTTCCGCAAACCGAAGCTTGCAGAATGCCCTAATCTGTTCTGTTATCTCCTGCACCATTTCCGGTGTAAAATGCACATCGGTATTTCTGCACTTGAATGTCCATGTGGTCTTGTAATCCGTAAACTGATGGAATATTGTCTGACCCATCGAAAATTTATACATGTCTGTCTCTAAAAGACTTGTGATTATCTGGTTTAATTTCATAATATTCTCCTCCTAATTCTTACGCTATCAGTATGTCAGAAACCTTTTTGACAAATGGCTTTCTATATGATGCCTACCTGAATCATTTTCATTGCCTCGATTGCAGTTTTGTGACTTTCAGGCGTTACACAGGCACAGGCATTCTCTATTACGAACACCTCTGCGTCTTTACAGAACGTCTTTGCAATCGCTACGTTGCTTATTACGCATATTCCCGTACAGAATCCGCAGAAATAAATCTCTGTATCGCTGTTATCATATTCTGCAAGCATCTCTCCAAGCTCTTTGCTGCCAAAAGTCGGTTTGTCAATATAAGTCATATCGTCACAATCGACTCCACGCTCCTTCATTGCATCTTTAAGACGGCTGTCTACTTCCCATCCGTTTGTCCCTTTAATGCAGTGCGCTACCGGAAGTTTCTTTCCTTCCTGAGTATTCAGATAGTTTTCATCATGCGTATCCCTTGTGAATATCACATCATCATATTTGCCTGACCTTAGTTCCTCAGCAATAACATTTGTTGCCACGTCACACTCTTTGTTTCCAAGAACTCCTGTAATAAAATCATTCTGTGCGTCCACTACTACTAAAATTTTCTTTGCCATAATCATTTCCTCCTACATCATATAATCATCATTTGTTGCATCCATAAGGATTTTTCCAAGCTTCTTTAAGTCCTTCCACATCCACCGTGGAACCAGATCCTTGACTTTGTCATAATCTTCCTTGTACATCAGATCCCTGATCATTGTACTTGAAATCTCAATATCGCTTCTGCCAAGATTTCTGATGGTCACATTCTTTAAAATATCATCTGTAAACCAGTTTTCCGCAATCTTCGGGTCATCGTTGTAATAGAATGTAAAGTTTTTCTCCCCAATTTCATTAGCTATGTTGTAATAGAAGAAAGAACCCCATTCCTTTACATACTGAGCTGCATCTTCCATGCTCCAGTCCGATAAGGTCATAACCTTTACATCTGCACCGCTTAAAGCCTCTTCCTGCAATACGTTTTCAACAAGCCTTTTTCTGTATTCGATTGGAAACGGATTTCTCTTTGTATAGCTTTTGTTTGCACTGCCTATCACAACAAGCAGGTTTTCACACTCCGATGCGGCCTGTTTTATCATATTCAGGTGTCCGTTATGGAATGGCTGTGCCCTTGTAAGTATCACGCCGTTTTTATATTTCTTCTGCACTTTAACCGGCTTTTGCTTACTCATGTTAAGGTCAACATACCTGTATACGGCAGCCGGTTTTCTTCCGACAATAGGTCTCTGCGTCCTGTCAAGTGAAACAAGCTGTCCTGCAATCTTCTCACGGAATACCTTTGGATGAACTTCCTTTCCTGAAAGAACTTCAAACACCCTAAGCAGATCCGGAATGGTAAACTCACGCGGCACGAGATTAAACATGATGCCCGTATACTCAGCCTTATTCCTTATCCTCATAAGGCCTTCCAGTATAATCTGGTCATGGTCAAAAGCAAGCTTTTCATCTGATACGCTGACCGGAATGAAATTTTCCACCGTAATAACACCGTTTTTGAATTTCTCAGACTTGAGAGAGTATTCAATTTTAATCAAATCGTTTGCAAACACAAGCTTTTTATCTGCAAATTTCACATCGAACCATCTGGCATCCTTTGCGTCATCACCTGCAACAGCAGCCTGCTCATATCCATATGGAAGCAATGCAATGTATGCAATATCAATAATTCTCATACGCGGATCCCGGTCCGGCTGGCTCATGGTGTAGAGCTGTTCAAGATAAATGTCTGTAAGACCGGTTTCCTCTTTAAGCTCCCTGCACGCTGCTTCATATGCAGATTCCTTTATATTAATAAATCCGCCCGGAAGCGCCCATTTGTCTATCTCCGGATGAGCCTTTCTCTTTATCAGTAGCACCTGCATGCAGCTTAAGTCTTCCTTCATGCGAAGCACCATCATGTCAACTGTAACCGACGGCCTGTCATAATCGCCCGGCTTATACTCCGCCAAGAATTCCCGTTCTGTTAATCCATTTATGTCTACTTTATTCATGTGTTTAACTCCTATAATTACTTTCTGCGCTTCTTATATTTACTTTATGTGCCTATTATAGTAACTTTCAGTAACTGTGTCAAGTATTTTATGGAATTAATTATAATTTTTGCAAATTCAAAAAAAGAGGTACATTGCTGTACCTCTTGCATTTTTTTGTGTTTCATGTGCATAAATCACCCATTTTATCTTTCTACAAGCACTTTGCATTTCTTCCTGCAAAATGCAATTCCATAATACATGATATTCTGTCTGTCATCATTTAACAGATATTCCTGATATCTTCTATCCTTTATCTGTTTCAGAGCCTTTTCACAGGATTTTTCCATAGCTTTAAAATCTTTTGTATATTTAAGCTCTGCAATAATTCCTTCATCCGGATCATCTGTCTCCACAATAATATCTGCAAAGCCCTCGCCAGCCTCAACATTTGACTTTACCAGCCAGTCCTCGTTGCCGCTCAAAAGGCCAATAAGCAGATTATGATAGGAGCTTTCCTTTTCCTCATTTCGCGCTTTTGTGTCAAAAACGCTCACCGAATTGCTCAGCACCTTGTTTAAATACATTTCCATTATCTGTGTATTTCCCTCTTTGAAAGCCTTCCAAAAGTCCTGCAACTGCTCGGTATTGGAAAATATTTTATTCCTGAACCACTCCTTTATCTGCAGCTTAAATACCTCTTTAATCTCCCTATTCGGAATTACAAGGCTATATTTTTTGTCCTCACTTATCTTTGTATATGTCAGATAACCTGTTGTAAACAGGACACTCCATAGATTATCGATATTATTGTCTATTTCGTCATATGTCATGTCCAGACGGATTTGCTTGTCTATGGCTTCTCCCGCGATCAAACGCTCAATTTCATCTCTGGTTGTCTTACCTGCCTTATCTATAAACCTCTTGACGAGCTCATTTCCGCTTGTATTAATCCAATACGCTTCCGGTCCGGCCATTGGATCATCTTTTATTCGGTCAACATGATTGATTACATCCCATGGACAATATACATCAACATTTCCGAAATGATAACCATCATACCATTCCTTTGTCTCTGCAAACCTGTTTTCCACATGATAAAATGCCAGCAAACGCTCTACTTCCTCATCCGTAAATCCAAAGTGTTCGTCAAATCTGGTATCCGTAATAGATAAAATCTTGAAATTATTTAATCCTGTAAAAATACTTTCTTTTGAAACACGAAGACAACCTGTTAATACAGCAAAATCCAATGCCTCATTTGTCTTTAATGCTTTTCCGAATATTGCACGTATCAAAGAAACCATCTCTTTATAATAGCCATTCTGAAATGCCTTATCCAGCGGAACATCATATTCATCTATTAAAATAACCGTTTTTCTGCAATGGTGCTTATATAACAGCTCAGATAAAGTTTGAAGCGAAGCATACAGTGCCTCATCTCTCATTTCATATCTGCCATCCTCTAATCGGATTAAAGAAGCATATGCCGACTTATCGTCAATATCCAGCCTGTCACTCTGCTTCAAATATGCAAATCTCTTAGCTTCCTTTGCAATTATCTCTATCATCTGATACTTTGCAGCTTGAAAATCTAGCCCTTCCACATTCTTTAAAGACAGAAATATCACAGGGTATTTACCCATATTATCATCACACAATTTTTTGTTGTGCAATATATAAAGACCCTCAAATAATTCAGAAGCTGCTCCAATTTCAAAGAAAGATTTGAGCATACTCATGTTGAGCGTCTTGCCAAAACGACGCGGTCTGGTAAAAAGGTTGACTTTTCCACGGCTATCAACCAACTGTTCAATCAGCTTTGTCTTATCGACATAGTAATATCCGTCTGAACGAATCTCCTCAAAGCTCTCTATTCCCACCGGTAGTTTAATTGATTCGGTCATGCTTGCTCATCTCCTTTCGAAATACCAACATAAAGTCCGCCTATATCACTTCATTTATTCTTCCTCTTTAATCACCTTTAGGAAACGCTTGACCTCTGCCCATGCACGCTTGGACTCAGGGAAATTGAGGTATCCCATCTGGAACACATGAAACATGCCCTCGTACACTGACAGGCGTACCTTAACGCCCTGGTTTCTTGCCTTTGCAGCGGCATCGACTGAGTCAGATAAGAGCATCTCTATTGAGCCAGCCTGTATGAGCATTGGTGGAAAGCCTCTGAAGTCACCAAACAGCGGCGATATGTATGGATCCATTTTATCGTGGTCACCGGGATAGTCATTCACGTAGATGAGACTGTCCCTTGTGTTTCCAAACAAAGGGTCCTTTTCATAGTTTGTCTCGTAGGATTCTCCGCCTGCTGTGAGGTCGGTCCATGGTGACATGGCTACTATTCCTGCCGGAAGCGGCATGTCGTGGTCACGAAGATACATGGTAAGGCACATTGCAAGTCCTCCGCCTGCTGAGTCTCCTGCCAGCACAATCTGTGAGCCAAACCAGCCCTGTGACAAAAGCCATTTATAGCAGGCCACAGCATCCTCAAGTGCTGCCGGGTATGGATGCTCCGGCGCCACGCGATAGTCAGGCGTGAGCACTGAGCAGCCCTCGCTTACCTCATTATAAAGGCCTGCAAACACATAGTATGCATTGCGCACTGCCCCCATATAACCACCACCGTGCAGCTGCAGTATCACACGCTCTGTATTTGGATTTTCCTTTGAGGATAAGAGCTTCATAGTGAAGCCGCCCATATCTATATCCTCTGTCACAAAGCAGTCCGGAACAAGCCATGCAGGTTCCTTCATACGCTTCCTGAGCTCTCCGGATTTTATTTTTTTGCCGATTGCAAGGTCATTTGTGATATGTCCCATCAGATTGGCAAGGATTTTTCCCTGTATACTGACCTCTTCCTCTGCCGCTGCTGCATCGCTATGCGCTTTTTCCCCCTGCTCACTTTTCATGGCAGATAAGGGATTCTTAAACGTCTTTTCAAGCTTATTTCCTAATGTTTCTATTAATCCAGCTTCATTATCACCATTTCTGTCAGCGTTTTCAATTTCCGGATGGTAGCTTCCCATCTCTTCATCCTCAAACATATGCGAATTTCCTATTCCATGAAAGCCTATCATATATGAAATCTCCGTTTCAGCTCTGTTCTGGCTCTTTTGTCACCGATGATAAGTGTTCCGAGGAACAAAAACAGCGATGCTCCCATCGCTCCCATTGCCAGATATGGGAACCATATAACCTTGACTGCCACAAGTATCATCGCAATCACGCTCATCAGCACAAGAAAAAGCTGCATCATCATGTAGCTCTGCCAGTTTCTTATGTTTACTATCATAAGTATAATTGTTGCAAGAACCATCGCCAGTATGGCACTTGGGAACACAAATGTGAGTGCCCATCCACTGGCTCCTGTGAGCAGGTCTATGCCCTCGAGAAACAGCACCGTGAATACAAATGTGCTTACAATTTTAAATATATATCCATTTCTTCCGACTATTGCCAGACGCAGCGTCACATTCGCATAGATTACAACAAGAAGCACTATAAGGCTCCAGTTTATCTCCCGGTCTGTCATGTAATCAACGGTTGTCATCACAATCTGTCCTACTATAGACACAAACAATATGATATTTTCCAGTAATCTGTACTTTCTTGATGCACCCTTGACGTCCGGGTATCTCGTACCGTTGTCATGGCTTGCTGTACTTTTTTCAAATTTCGCCGTGCCATCTGTCGGTTTTTCTGCGCTGTCAGTGTCGTTAGTGCCATTTATCAGCTTTGCTGCACTATCTGTATCGCCGGTGCTCTCATCCGACACATTATTATGCTGTCCAAAAGCTCCTGCTATGTTCTTATGGTCCGATGACATGTCAACCGGTGCCACAACCTGCTGGCAGAGCGGGCATTTATCGGTATTATCGGTTATATAAACACCGCATTTCATGCATTTAGTCATAATACTCTCCATTTGTTTCAATTGTCACATCCACTCCGTCATTCACAAGCTTCCTAAAAAAGCTTCTCTGAATCATCGTATCTGCCAGAATAGATGAAAAAGTAAACACCAGTGTGTCCTTGTAGGAGCAGATGGTGCCCTTCATCGGCTGTCCCTTTGACATAGGTATAAAGGAAAAAAAGCCTGTTATATACGGCTCGTATTCCGGCTCCACCTTTATATTTCCAATATTGGTGATGGTGGTAGTGTTTGCCAGTGCCGACTGCGTATAGACCGCCTTCATTGCCAGATTTTTTATAAAAAGAGGCACCGGTCTCATCAGGATATTTTTCTGATTTGATACACTGTATGAAAAAAGGTCCTCCAGATGCTCCTTAGAAATCTGTGAATTGATGGAATCCGTCACTATTTTAAGCACCTCCTCAAATGTATAGGTGCTGTTTTGCGGCCTGAACTCAGCAGATATCATGACGAAAAAGTTCTTTGTGGTCACTGAGTCAAAATAAGGACGAAGATTCACCGGAACCGCAACCCTGACAGGCATATCGTTTGGCATGCCGTGAAAACACTCCTGATACACACTCCACACAAAGCATGCCACCAGGTAATCATTTATGGAAACTCCATACCTGTGGCAGACCTGCTTTAGCTGCGATACCGGCATCATGCCATGAATCAATCCAAACTCTCCATCAGGTACCTTTTCCAGCTTTAAAAGATAAGCCTTCTGCCTGTTAAAACCACTTGGCTTGCTCGATTTGTAGTTCTTTACAAAGCTGTCCTCTCTATTGAGGGATGTGCCCTGCGTCAGCGAATCGCCCTTTAGCTTCGCAAGCGCCGGATGTGTGAGACGCAGATACTGATAGGTGAGCTCCCTCAGAAAATTGATGCCGCCCATGCCATCTGTCAGCACATGGAATACCTCAAGGTTTATTCTGTTCTTATAGTATGTCACCCTGAAAAGATAGCTGTGATTCTTGTTAGGTCTTATGAATCTGCACGGAAATGTATTTTCCTCATGCACCTTTGGCGCCTTTTTGCCGTTTTCCTCAAAATAGTTCCAGAATACTCCCATCCTGAGTCTCACATTAAACAGACCAAACTTCGGAAGCACTATATCCAGCGCCTCCTGCAGCTTTTCACTGTCAATATCATCACTTAATGTGACTGAAATCCTATATACATTTGTCATGCTCTCTCCCGCTATACTCGGGAACAGATTCGCTGTGTTGTCCAGCTTGTCCCAGCGGATTGAACGCGTTTTTGACATTTTAAATTCCTCGCTTATTATAATGATATAGCGAAGCAGCGCTCTAATCGAGCCTGCCGTACACCTCCATCGGCACATATGCCTTTATCTGTATCCCATCGGCCACATATTCCTCAGACACAAGCTCGCCCTGTTTTCTGATGAGCTGTATCACGCCTGCCTTATCATATGGGATAATTCTCTCGATATATATCTTGTTCTCTCTTAGTATCTCCTCTAAAAGGGATTTTACCTCATCTAATCCCAGATCCTTTGCTGCTGAAATATTAAGAGTATAGTCCGCCCTGAAATCATGCAGTGGTTCTCTGTCTGTGCGGGCATCCTGCTTATTAAAAAGTGTGACAAATTTCTTGTCTTTTACACCTAAATCGTCCAATGTCTGGTAGGTTATAAACATCTGCTTTTCGCGTTGCATGTTTGATGCATCAACCACATGGAAAATGATGTCAGCGTACTTCGCCTCCTCGAGCGTACTCTTGAAGGCTTCTATCAGATGATGCGGCAGCTTCCTGATAAAACCGACCGTATCAGTTAAAAGCACCTGCTGCTTGCCATCAAGCGCGAGAATACGCGTTGTAGGGTCAAGCGTTGCAAAGAGCTTATCCTCCTCGAGTACATCTGCCTCTGTCAGGTGATTTAACAGCGTGGACTTACCTGCGTTAGTATATCCTACTATCGCAACAACCGGTACCTTGTTTTTCTCACGCTTTGCCCTTGTGATATCTCTGTGCTTCTGCACCTCTTTCAGCTCTCTTCGAAGCTGTGCTATCCTGTCATTTATGAGACGACGGTCCACCTCGAGCTTTTTCTCTCCGGGACCTCTTGTTCCTATTCCTCCTCCAAGCCTCGACATTGACTTTCCAAGCCCAGACAAACGGCTTAATCTGTACTTGAGCTGAGCCAGCTCAACCTGTATCTTGCCCTCGCTCGTTGTGGCTCTTGATGCAAAAATATCAAGGATGACAAGTGTCCTGTCCATGACCTTTGTGTCAAGGTACGTCTCCAGATTCTTCTGCTGTGCAGGACTCAGCTCATCATCGCACACAATGCCTGTTGCCCCTGTACTCTCCACAAGCTCTGCAATCTCTGCCACCTTGCCGGTGCCGACATACGTGCCCGGATGAATTTTTTCTCTTCTTTGGATAAGTGTGCCTACAACTGTCGCGCCGGCTGTCTTTACCAGCTCCGCAAGCTCTGAAAGTGAATCATCCGCATCATCACCATCCTGCTCGCTCACTCCGACGAGCACTACTCTCTCCTCAATATCCTCTATCTTAATAGTATCTGCCATAATCTATCTGGTCTCCAAAAACTGATATTCTCTTGCTGCATCCTCATCATCAGGATAATCCTTCATGTATTCCTCCATCTGGCTCTTTGCAGTGGCAAAATCACCGGAATACTCATACGCTATAATCATAGCCTTTGTTATCTGCTGCTTGTTCGGCACACTTTCAAGTTCAAGTGCGTTCTGAAAATAAGTAATCGCAGTGTCATAATTGCCATTGTCCATCTGCGCCTGGCCCATATTCATCAGATCATAAGAATCCGCCTCGCCGCTGTCTAAGTATTTCTTAAAATACTTCTGGGAGCTGTCATTGTCGCCCTGCTTCTGATATGCCTCACCCATATAGTAGTTTGCCTTGACAAGCTTCTCATCAATAGCCTTTTGCAGACTCTTTATTGCTGAATCATAATCTCCGAGCATGGTGTATATACGGCCTCTCTGCATATAGTCGTCAGCAGTTTTTGCCTTAAGCTTTAAGGCCTTATCCAGGTATTCCTTTCCCTGGTCATTCATGCCATACTTCGACAGGGTCTCATAAACACCAAGATAGAGCTCATAATTATCATCATTCTCACTGAGCGCTGTCTTAAAATCCTTCATGCCCTTGTCTGAATCATTCTTGGCAAAATATATACAGCCCCTCAGATAGTATGCATCAGAATCCTTATTATAGTCTATGATGGCCGTATATGTATCAATCGCTCCATCCACGTCACCGCTTAAATACTGTGCCTTGGCCTTGTAATAGCATATGTCAAGCTCCTCGGCTCCTACTGAGCCAACCGACTGGTCCAGTGCCTTCTGAAATGCATCGACCGCATCATCATAGCTGCCGTTTTCTATACAGTTGATGCCATACTGTCTGTACGCATCCTTGTCCTTTGCCTTGTCGCCGGAGCCACAGCCGGTAAGCATGCCTGCTGTGAGCGCCACGGTGAGCGTAAGTGCCATAAATTTATTCTTTATCATAATAGTTCTCCATGTGTATAGTCTTCCCCTTATTATATATGTATTTGCCAAACTTGTAAATCCCGCCATGCCACATTTAGGGATTCTAAAATAGTACGGTTTGCGGGCGTGATGTGGGATACACAGTCTCGGGAGTGCTACGCTACGCTGTCAAGATACTGTAGGAATTATGCCTTGTAAGCTTTCTATGCTCGACGAAACCGTCGAAACTCGCCTTCCATGGCTCGATTTCTCCTTGCCCCGGCGTCCATGCCGGGCCATTTCTGTGTTTCATGGGCATAATTCAACAATATCTAGACAGCTTCGCTATTCGCTCTCCCGAGACTGTGCATCCCCCACCACGCCCGCAAACCTCACTTTCCCATAAAAATATAAGTATTGGTAAGTAGCAGGACATAAGCACCGGCCACCGGTGCGCACACGTCGCCCACACATTTTGCCACAGCGTAAGGGACGTAAGCGCCGGGGATGGCGTGCACACGTACTCTTGCGAGAGCGCATAGCGAAGCTGCTTAGTGTCTGTAGGATTATGCTTAGAATAGCAGAAATGCACCGCCATGGACGGCGGGGCAAGGCGTTATGCGCCACGGACGGCGCATAAAAGCCGGTTTCGTCAGCCTGCGAAACACTCCGGGCATAATCCGTACAGACACTTGGCAGCGTAGCGTAGCGAACGCAAGAGCACGTGTGCACGCCGTCCCCGGCGCTTACGTCCCGACCTACAAAAAAAGAACCCCCGCGGGATGCACCCACGGGAGTTCTTAAGCCCAATTTGTATTTAAAGGAGGAAGAAAAAATTCTATGCCTCTAAATGCCAGATTTCATCATTGTACTGCTTGATTGTTCTGTCAGAAGAGAAGAAACCAGCCTTGCTGATGTTGACAAGCATCTTCTTAGCCCAAGCCTTCTTATCATCATAATCAGCGTAAGCCTTCTCTTTTGTCTTGCAGTAATCCTCAAAGTCTGGGAATGTCATGAACCAGTCTTTGTTGAGGAGCTCGTTGTAAAGTCTCTCTAAGTTCTCCTTAGAACCAACCTTCATCATCTCATCACTTACAAGGAAGTCAACAGCCTTCTTTAAGTCTGCATCCTTGTCATAGTAATCCTTAGAGCAGTAGTCGCCTCTCTCGTATCTGTCGATAACAGTCTGTGAATCCTCACCGAATACATAGATGTTCTCATCGCCAACAAGCTCTGCTATCTCTACGTTTGCTCCGTCACTTGTTCCAAGTGTAACAGCACCATTGAGCATGAACTTCATGTTTCCTGTTCCTGATGCCTCCTTAGAAGCAAGAGATATCTGCTCTGAAATATTTGCAGCCGGGAATAATTTCTCAGCTAATGTTACGTTGTAGTTCTCAACCATGAATACCTTAAGGTATGGACTTACCTCAGGATCATTGTTGATAATCTGCTGTAAGCAGAGGATTGCATGGATGATATCCTTTGCAATGATATATGCAGGAGCTGCCTTTGCACCGAAGAAGCATGTGATTGGTGTAGATGGCTTCTTGCCTGCCTTGATCTCAAAGTACTTACGGATGATGTAAAGCACGTTGAGCTGCTGTCTCTTGTACTCGTGAAGTCTCTTAACCTG
>OIYY01001198.1_pt1 | contig 14625 bp, 14 predicted proteins | sample 1588341 | NCBI WGS metagenome assembly OIYY01 (sample SAMN03283287) | human gut metagenome | biome: human-associated habitat; material: feces | host: Homo sapiens | place: Peru | collected 2012 | reverse complement strand
GGCGGACCATCAGAGGTCTACGCCAGCAGCAGAGCTGCGGTTTTTTGTGCGGGGAAAAACCCGCCTTGCGGAAGAGCTTGAGTTAAAAATGATTCAAATCGCTGGTATAGGAGGAGATAAGAGGGAATTTTATCGACCTGTACGGTTGGAATTACGCAGCACGCCCTGGGCTAAGAGCTTCTGCCCTTTACCTTTGCTTTACTCTTCGGCCAGCGATTTTCAATTCCGCTACGCGCCGGTGACCTTTGGGTCAGGACGTTCCAAACGTACAGGTCTAATTTTATTCTTCAAAAATCTGCATAAAACGTTTGGAAAATAATAAAAAAAGAGTTACTTTTGCAACAAAAACAAAAGACTTTGATCAATGAAGAAAATTACCGCATTCATTCTCTTGCTATTATCATTAGTAAGTTGCAACGAGAAAACAGCCCAAGACTTATTTGACGAATCAAAAACGGGTGTTGTCCTGATTTTGAACGAGTACTATTATGTCATGAAATTACCTAATGGCAACAGCATATACTTCACCGGGATCGACCAGGAGGGCAATCTCGAAAACCTGGCTTTCGAATATGCTGACATCAAAAACAAACGACAAATCTTGACGGGAACCGGCTTCTTCATAGACAAGCAAGGAACTATCATGACAAACCGCCATGTAGCCCAACCCTCTATCGACAAAACGGCAGTAAAAGAAAGTTACAACAATATGGTGGCTTCCATCAAGGCATACTACGCCGCACAGATGAGTGCCTTATCGCAGGAATACCAAAACTTAGAGAGTCAAAAGAGTGATTGCTATTCATACGATTTCTATGGTAATGCATACGAGAATACGGAAAGACTGCAGGAAATAGCCTCACAACAAAGCGAACTGGAAGAGCAGTTCAACACACTGAACAGCGTAAGGGAATCCATGGACGACCACGTTTCATTGGATGAGCTAAGCATTACGGCGGTTTGCGAAATCGGAATCGCCTACGACAACACCTTTGTCAATTCCGACAGAGACTTCTTGGACAAAAACCCTTGTGTTGTGATAAAAGTTTCTGACAAAGAAAATACTGACTTAGCCACCATCCAACTAAAGAACAAGAAGACTCCTGACGAGGCTCACGTGTTCAGAACCGACGGAACGATAGACGAAAACGCCATCGATAAGGTGAAAAATATGTTCTCCTCTCACAATGACAAGATTCTTCATATAGACCAACAACTTTATATGATTGGCTACAATGCCGGTCCTACCCTGGCTACTACCAAACAAGGCATCCAAGTTCAAATGACAAGCGGAAAGGTAACCCAGTTGCCAGACGGAGACAGGGTGTTATACAGCATCCCTACCATGCAAGGCTCAAGCGGCAGTCCCGTCATTGACAGCAAGGGACGATTAGTTGCCGTCAACTTTGCGAAGCTGAGGGGTAGTGACAACTTCAACTTCGGCATCCCCATGAACAAAATCGCTGCTTTTCAGAAATAACAAAGGGGAGATTTTGTAGTTTTTGGGGAAGTTAAAGGAGTTAAAGGAGTTAAGACAAATGCCTCTGTGGACATAAAATTAAACATTTCGGGGAAAAGGAGGATTTCGCATAAAAACATTTCGGGGAAAATAAATATTTATCACTTATCTTGCTTTTTATCAGATATTTTCCGTGTCTTTGCAGCAAAATACAGAACTTTCGCATGTGGGGAAGTTCAGTCAGAATATATAATCATTGTACTGAGCGCCTTGACTGTATGTTTAGTATGGTCGAGGTGCTATTTTTGTATAATATAAGGTGTAAACCTGTTTTTTCTTCAATCTCCTGATTCTTCTCCTTTTTTGTGTTTTTTTATGTTAAATCTATCTGTTATATGGTGACAGTATTAAATCTTTTTCTTATATTTGTCAACAAATTAAATAGCAGATAATTATGACTAATGACTCATTTTCTATAAGATTGCGTGAAGCGCGACAGATGATGGGGCTCAGCATGGATAAACTCGTAGAGCGAACCAGCGGAGCCATCACCAAGCAGAGCATCTCCCGATATGAGAAAGGCATCATGCGCCCTAAGCGTGATGCCCTGCAAGCCATAGCCAAAGCCCTCAATATCAGCGAGGAATATTTCGAAGGAACCAATCTCAAGATAGATATGCCTATGCTCCGCACCACCTCCAATGGCAAGTTGTCCGAAGAAGAGTTGCAAGCCCTGGAAGCAAAACTCTCGTTTTGGGCAGAGCAGTATCTTACGAAGGAGAAAGAAGCAGGCTTTCCTACCCGGTTCAAGAATCCGGTAAAAGGCACCAAGGTATCAACCCTTGAAGATGCCATCCATGCTGCCGACCTTCTTCGTGAAAAATGGCATTGTGGTGATGGACCTATCGCCAGCATCCTGAGACTCTTGGAAAGAAAAGGTATCATGATACTTGCAGCTAATCTTCCCGAGTATGTTTTCGGAATGAGCACTTGGGCAGATAAGAAGCATCCGCTGATTGTTCTCGATTTCAATCCCGAAAAGAGCAGTGTTGAGAAACTTCGCTTCACGGCAGTACATGAACTGGCCCATCTACTTCTCCTCTTCCCAGAAGATAGTCCGCTGAGGCTGGAGAAGCGTTGTGATCTCTTTGCCAGTTTCTTCCTTCTTCCTAAATTGGCGCTTATCGAAGAGTTGGGTTCCAGGAAGCGAGAGTTGATAACGCTGGAAGAGATGATAGACATCAAGGAGCTATATGGCGCATCTCTCGCCGCTTCCATCATCGCCGCCAGGGATTACGGAATTATTACCACCGAGTATAAACGTGCATGGTATGCCGAGCATATAGAGCCTAATCCCCGTGAAATAGGTAATGGGCACTATGCATTTCCAGAGACATTGGGAAAGGAGAAGAGAGTCAATTCAATCATCAAAAGTATGGAGGAATAGAATATGCAGAATGAAAGTCAAAATATAGAATATAAGGAATCATGGGGACGTGGTTTCAAGAAGATTGCCGAGGAGTTTGAACGTGCCAGCTTGCCATTGCCAACGATAGAAGAAAATGGAGGTGGCGTGATGGCGATTATCCAGCGCAAAACGATAGATGAAGTTATCGCAGAGCGTGGCGGGGATGTCGGTGTAAATGGCGGAAATGGCGGTAATGTCGGGAAACCCTCAACGCACCATAGAACGAGAACTTTCTATATTGCAAAAGGCTGATATGATTTGACGTGTTGGAGCTCCACGTACAGGAAGATGGAAACTGTTAAAACAGATTGATTTTGATTCAAAATAGAAAGATATGAAGCAAAATAATAATGAACAAATCGTCTTCGATATGTTCGAAGAGGTTGCAACCGAAAGCATCGCTGAGGCTCGGAAAGCATACACCTATGAAGAAATTGATGGGTGCTATCAGGAGGCGAAAGAGATTGCCAAGGCTACAAAAGAAGTTTTAAAAACTTTTATTGGTTGATTTTTTTTATATTAATAGTAGCAATGAAGACAAATGCTAATATGGAAAATGTTGATTGTAAATCTACGCTAAAACAAGATACGGAGGGAGCTTTATACATAGCCCATTCCGAAAACTGTTATGGCGAACTGCAAACGATGAAACAGCATAGCGAAGGTGTTGCTCGAATGATGAAGTCGTTCGCTTTATCTGGTGAATATGTTGACGTGTATACATATTGTGGTTTGTTACATGATGTCGGAAAATATAGTAAAGGATTTCAGAAATATATTAGAGCAGAAGGAGAAAAAGAACCTCATGCAAAATGGGGAGCTTATATGGCAAGAATGGACAAGTTATTCAATGTTGCTTTTCCTGTATTTGGGCATCATGCAGGATTGCCCAATAGAGATGCTATGTTTGAAACTTTCAACCAATGTGGAAAAGAAGAGAGTAAATGGCTTGATGTGCTGTGTGCGTTAAAAAAAGATAGTCTATGTATTCCTCCTTGTGATAATTCTTCTTTTAATAGAATAAAGGAAAATACAACCAAAGAACTATTTGTACGAATGCTATATAGTTCTCTTGTTGATGCAGATAGTCTTGATACTGAGCGACATTTTGAAAAAGGACAATATGATGCACGCCCGCAGTTATCCCTGGACGTAGATGTGCTTTTAGATGCATTAAATCATAAGTTGAGTTCTTTTTCTCTTGAATCTCCACTAAACAAGCTCAGAACAGAGGTGAGATTGTATGCACAGAATCTTGCAGCGCAACCTCAAGGATGCTTCTCTATGACGTTGCCTACTGGTATGGGAAAGACATTGTGCAGTTTGAATTGGGCTCTACATCATGCAAAATTTCATACAAATATTAAGCGCATTGTCATAGTCCTGCCTTTTCTTAGCATCATTGATCAAACTGCAAAGGAATTGAAATCAATTTTCAAGGACCATGATGTTATATTAGAGCATCACTCAAATGTTATCTATGAAGGAAAAGAAAGTGAAGAAGAAGAGTTTTATTGCAAAGACCCCAAACAATTAGCGACAGAAAACTGGGATTATCCCATTGTTGTTACAACGACAGTGCAGTTTTTTGAATCTCTCTTTTCGAACCATCGATCGAAATGTAGGAAATTGCATAATCTGCAGGATTCAATTGTCATTTTTGACGAGATACAAACATTACCAGTTCATCTGGCAGAATGTACAATGAAGATACTGAACGATATGTTGCATCTGTGCCGTTGTAGTATTTTGTTTTGCACTGCTACGCAACCGAACTTTCAAACCCGTGCTGACTTTAAGGGTATTGACCGTATAGTGCCATTGGTTGAGAATCCTACGGCCATATTTGCTGCCACGAAAAGAGTTGAATATTATCCGATTGCTGACTACGAAGTCCAATCAATGGATAGTATAGCACAAAAAGTTTGTGAAGAAAAAGAGCCTGTTCTCATTGTATGCAATACCAAGAAGAAAGCTAAAGCTCTGTTTGATAGTATAAAAGAAAAAGGCAATATGCAGGTCCTTCACCTATCAACAAACATGTGCCAGAAGCATAGAATGGCTGTTATTGATAAGGTCAAAAGTAAACTTAAAAATGGTGAGAAATTGATACTGTGTTCTACCCAACTAATAGAGGCAGGCGTAGATATGGATTTCCCTATAGTATTTCGTGAACTTGCACCATTGGAATCTATTATCCAATCGGCAGGAAGGTGCAATAGAGAGGGTAAGCTTGAAAAAGGCAAAGTGTTTTTGTTTCAGTTAGAGGAAAAAGGACAACCTTCTGCTGAGTATAAAACTTTCACTCAATTTGCTCAGTTATGTTATCACAATAATGAAAATCGACTAACTGATGCAGATTTCTATGCAGAATACTATACGGATATAGTTAAGCTATATGCACCTGAGGACACCATAACTCCTAAACGTGAAAAATTGATGTTTCAGGATGTAGCAGATAAATATCATATTATTGATAGTAGTGCGACCTCATTGTTCGTGTATAGATATAACGAGGAAAGCTTGCAATTGTATAAAGAGATTACTTGCAAAGAATATCTTTCTCGAAAAGATTATCAGCAAATAGAACAATACTGTGTGCAAGTGTATAACAAGTTTGAACGTGACAATTCCGATAAGATAGCAGAAACTACAAATGGAATAAAAGTTTGGAGTGGTGCTTATTCGGAAGAATTTGGATTAAGTAACGAAGAAGAAATATTTTGCATATGATAGATAGTAATATTGTAAAAGTAAGGGTCAAAGGCGACTATGCCTGTTTTACACAACCTGCGCTTAAAGTGGAGCGCATGACATATCCATGTATGACTCCGTCTGCAGCAAGAGGCATATTGGAATGCATCCTTTGGAAACCAGAGTTTCAATGGGTTGTTAAAAGTATCAAGATATTGAAGCCGATATCATTCTCTTCAATTAAGAGAAATGAAATTAGCTCCATACAAAATGGTACGCCTATTGACATACTTGATATGAGCAAACGTTGCCAGAGAAATAGCATCGTTTTGCGAGATGTTGAGTACATTATAGAGGCCGTTATTTATATGTCAGAAGATAATATTCAAAAGGTCAAAAACAGAGATAAAAAAGAAGGAAGAACAGTTTGTGAACCAATAGTCAAATATCGTGAGATGTTTAACCGACGTTTGAAAAAGGGTCAATGTTGGCATCAGCCTTATTTGGGTACTCGTGAGTTTTCCTGTGATTTCTTCCCTGTTACACAAGAGGATTTGGATAAAGCGACAGAGCTTAATCTGACCTATCCTATAGGTAGTCTTTTGTTTGATATTTGGTACGATAAGGATCATAATGCGACTCCAATCTATATGACAAATGCTGTTATAAAGAATAGCACGCTTGTGTGTTCTGATGAACTGAATGAAAAGATGCTTTCGACATCTCATGTACGTGCAAAGCAAGAAGACTCAGTTAATCGCATATTGTTCGACTTTAATAGAAAGGAGGAATTATGTTCGCAGAATTAGTAGAATTAGGCAAAAGGGAAACGAAACTACATCCAGCATTGGCTCCTTGCCAATGTGATTATGACATTGTTATTGATAGCTGTGGTAATTTTCTCAAGCTAATCCAATGTGATTGTCAATTGGTTACGGAATACATTCCAAGTACAGCCAAAAAAGGTAAAGTTCGCCTATTGTTGGACAGGGCAGAAGAAACCCTATATGGTTGTGATGGGTATCCTGAGTCAGAAATTAGTCAAACTTTATTAGAAAAGAACAAAAAAGAACTTTCAGAAGAATACATGGAAAAGCTTTCCAAAGTGTATAAAGAAAAAGTAGAAAGTGAGAAAAAGAAGAATCTTTCTGATAAAAACGAGAAGTATCTCAAATATATAATTAATTTGCAACAATATAAGGATATAAAGGAATTAGAACCGGTATTTTCCTTCTATAATAAGCCGCAAGAGGTAGCAAAGGCTTTAGAAGCATACGAACAATTACCCAAAAAAGAACAAGGTGGAAACATGACTTTTATGGTTGGTTCTGTTCGTCTTGTCTCTCTAGAGATTGTGCAAGGAGCTATTAAGAAAAAATATGAAATGGGTATAAAACCCTCTGACCAAAAGTGTGCTATTTGTGGAAAGAGCGATTCTCCTATTCTTGATGTACCACATGGTGGTGTCAATCTTCCAGGTTCAGACAAGAAATGCACTCTAGTGTCATATAATGCTAATGCTTTTGAGTCATATAGTTTAAAAGGTAATCTGAATTCTGGTATTTGTACTAATTGTGCAAGAAATTACGTTGAGGCATTAAAAGTCCTTACTGCGTTTGAATGGAAGAAAATAGAAAAAGGCAATAAAGTTAAGAAGATAAAGGTATATCAACATGCAATAGAGTTGAGTGATGATACATTGATTGCTTTTTGGACAAAGAAGCCTGATGACAATATCGATCCATGGTCTGATATTTGCCAACCTACAGTTGAAAGAATAAAAAAAATGTTTTCTTCTGTAGCTACTGGTGATTCTCTTCGAGCAGGAATGGAAATTGACAATTATTTCTACAGTTGTACCTTGTCCTCTGCTGCAGCTCGAATTGCTGTAAGAGATTGGCTGGCTATTAGTGTTTCTCAATATCAGAACAACCTAAAACAGTGGTTTGAAGATATTGCAACTATAAAAAATGGTGAGGTGTACTATCCAGGCATAGATACTATTCTTTATAATTGTATTAAGAAGAAAGCTAAGCCTACACAGAACGACTTCAAGGCAAGAGCTCGTGTTGGAACCATATTATGGCATGCTGCTCTAACAAATACATCTTTGCCGTTGATGATACTACAAAGTGTATTAAGTCAAATAGAGCATGACAAGGCTAAATATGGTTGCTTTAGTGAGGAGAAATCAACTGTTATTCGATTATTTTTAAATAGAAACAATAAAAACAAATATAATATGAAGAATGAATTAGATGAACAAAATGCCAGTAAGGCATACCTGTGTGGACGTTTGTTCGCCTTAATCTGCAAATTGCAGTTTAAGGCGCAAGGTGAAGTTAATAGTTCTATTAAGGATAGATTTTTTGCATCTGCATCAAATACACCTGCGCGAATTATGGGCATTCTCTTGACAAAATATGTACCAGTTTATGAGAAGAAAACCAAAGGAGTATACAGTAAATCCATTACAGAGCTTGCAGCTCGAATTGGTCACTTCCCAATTAAGTTTTCTATAATGGAACGTGGAGAGTTTGCTTTGGGATATTATTACCAATATAACACAAATTCAAACAAAATGAACAATGATAATAATAATTTTAACAATTAATTAATATGGAAGCAATAAAGAATCGTTATGAGTTCGTTTTCCTCTTTGACGTTAGAGATGGAAATCCAAATGGTGACCCTGATTTCGACAACATGCCTCGTACAGACGAAGAGACTGATCAGGGGTTAGTGTCAGATGTGTGCATCAAGCGCAAAGTACGTAATTATATTCACTTGCTCAAGGGGCTTAAGACTCCGTATGATATTTTCATCAGAGAGGGTAATATTTTGAATCCTCTGATTCAGGAGAAGAGAGATGAAGAAGAATTGAAGGCTGCAGCAAAATATGCTGATTTAGTAGAGAAGTGTGTAGCTAATCATGAGACTGATTCATCTGTTTCTGAAGAACAAATGAAATCTTTGACGGAAAAGATAGCAGCCGTTAGAGATGCTGTGTCAAACAAGCAATCCAATGCTGTTGGAGTCGTCCGTGAAAAGCTTGATAAAGCATTTAAGTCAATTCTTAAAGAGAATAAGTGGGATGGTAAAGAAATGAATACGGCAAATACGGCAATAGAACAGAATATCCTCAAATCAGGTCGTTTGGCTATGTGCGCACAATACTATGACATTCGTACTTTTGGCGCAGTCATGAGTACAGGAGAGGAGAAAGCCGAAGAGAAAAGTACTGGTGAGGAGAAAGCCGAAGAGGAAAGTACTGGTGAGGAGAAAGTTTCTGAAAAAAAAGGAAAGAAGAAAAAAGCAAACAATAAAAAGAGGATCAAGGGCCTTGGTGTTGTACGCGGTCCTGTTCAATTTGTATTTGCTCGCTCGATTGATCCTATTTTCTCAAAATCGAATTCCATAACTCGTTGTTGTGTAACCAAGGAGAGTGATGAGGACAAGAATAATACTATTGGTAATAAGTACACAGTAAGTTATGGACTGTATCGTATGCATGGTTTTATCTCTGCTTCGGATGCAGCTAAAACTGGTTTCTCTGAAGAAGATAAAAAACTTTTGTTCCAGGCTCTTATTAATGCATTTGAGAATGATCATTCTGCAGCAAGGGGGGAGATGAATCCAAGAGCTTTGATTGTTTTCAAACACGATTCTCCTTTAGGTAATGCTAGAGCGGGTCAATTATTTGACCTTGTTCAAGTGAAACTAACAGAGGGAGTAGAATTCCCACGTTCATTTGGCGATTATGAAGTTACGGTACCTTCACAAAAGGAGTTGGATGAGAAATATCCTGGTGTAACAGTTGAAGTAAAGATTTAGTATCATTATGTATACTGAAGACGAAATGCTCATGTTGTCGGGGATACAGCACTTTATGTTTTGTCCCCGACAATGGGCTTTGATTCATATCGAGCAACAATGGGCAGAAAATAAACTGACGACAGAAGGGCTGATTTTACACAAGAATGTAGATAATCCCTTCTATCGTCAGAAAAATGGTGATGTTATCACACTTCGCTCCCTCCATATTGCCTCTAAAGAATTAGGGTTATATGGTGTAACTGATGCTGTAGAACTTATTCCTGCTGATTCATCAGAAGATACTATAACTCATAATCGCTACAAAGGCTATTGGAAACCATATCCTGTGGAGTATAAGAGAGGTCATCGTAAGCCTGATGAGAGAGATGAAGTACAATTGGCTGCTCAGGCTATGTGTCTTGAAGAAATGTATGCTATTCATATACCATACGGTGCATTGTATTATGATGAAGTGAAACATAGAGAAACAATTTCTATTTCTGAGTCATTAAGAAGTACGACTATTCAATGTGCCCATCAGATGCATGAGGTATTTAAAAGCGGTATCTTGCCCAAAGCTAACAAACAGCACCATTGCAAGAATTGTTCTCTGATAAATCTCTGTATGCCAGAAATGAGTGATTGTACTCAAGTGTCAACCTATTTAAACAAAAATCTATATGAGGATATTACTTAATACATTATACGTGACCACACCAGAAGCCTATCTAAGTAAAGAGGGGTTGAATGTTGTGGTATCTGTGAAGCAAAACGAGATATTCCGTATTCCTATCCATAATATAGAGCAAATTATTACTTTTGGTTATATGGGGGCAAGTCCTGGATTGATGAAGTTGTGTGCAGATAACAATGTTTCTTTAACCTTCCTTTCCCCACAAGGAAGATACATCAGTCGTTCGCAAGGTCCGACTAGGGGAAATGTCTTGTTGAGAAAAGCGCAATACAAGAATTCCGATGATCCAAATTATGCTCTTCATCTCTGCAAGTTATTCATAGGAGGAAAAATCCAAAACTATAGGAATATCTTGCGCCGCTTTATTAGAGACAATGGAGATGATGAGGTAATAGAACGTGTTTGCGAGGAACTGCTTCGATGCAAAAGAAGAGTTTTTGATACAGATTCGATAGATAGCGTGAGGGGAATAGAAGGAGAAGCTGCTACGGCTTATTTTGGTGTTTTCTCACACCTTCTTCTAAACCAAAAAGAAGATTTTGCGTTTGAAGGTCGCAATCGACGTCCACCGAAAGATGCGGTTAATGCCATGTTATCTTTTATTTATACGCTGATAGCTAATGATATGACATCGGCTTTAGAAACAGTCGGGTTAGACCCATACGTTGGCTTTTTGCATACATTACGCCCAGGTAGAGCTTCGTTGGCATTGGATATGATGGAAGAACTTCGTGCTTATCTTGGCGACAGACTGGTATTATCGTTGATTAATAGAAAGCAAATCACCAAAAGAGATTTCATTAAGCAAGGGGAGGAAGGAATTGTAATGACGGATTCTGGTCGAAAGACTATTCTCACGGCTTGGCAGAGTCGAAAGAAAGAGCAGATTACCCATCCTTATTTGAACGAAAAGGTAAGTATCGGTCTTCTTCCTTATATTCAGGCTACATTGTTGGCAAGGTTCATTCGTATAGATATTGATGATTACCCAGTATTCTTAATTAAGTAGCTTATGTTTGTATTGATTACTTATGATGTGAATATCACATCGCCACATGGTGCCAAGTGTTTGCGTAATGTTGCACGGGCATGTATGAATTATGGAAAGCGTGTTCAAAACTCTGTTTTTGAGTGCATTTTGACGGAATCCCAGTTTATTACGTTGAGGAATCAATTGGATGGTATTATAGATTCTGAGCAAGATAGCATAAGGTTTTATATGTTGGGGAAGAATTGGAAGAATAAGGTAGAAACTTTAGGTAAGGATATGGGTGTTGATTTCACTGGTGAATTAATCATCTGATATATGAGAATGCGAACCTATAGGATTGCATAAATTGCTGTGAGGTTCGCACCTTTTGTGTATCAAGACTTTATAAAAATTCCAAGGATTTAATAACTTTAAATGTTATTGTTTGGTTAATATTCGCAAAATGACTACTTTTGTATATTAATATTCTGTATTTTACAGAATATGCAGTCGCACCCCTCGTGGGTGCGTGGATTGAAACTGCCGGTATGTATCTCGCCTCTCTCTGCGATGAGGTCGCACCCCTCGTGGGTGCGTGGATTGAAACTCCACTGCGATAGAAATTGCTACCGCCAGTCTCGGGTCGCACCCCTCGTGGGTGCGTGGATTGAAACACAATCTTAATTTTTAAACCCGTATGAAAGGTCTTGTCGCACCCCTCGTGGGTGCGTGGATTGAAACCTTAATCAGATGGCAGTGCCTCGTAAGGCCTTGCGTCGCACCCCTCGTGGGTGCGTGGATTGAAACTTATCTATATATATTTTAATAGTAAGGTAAAAAGTCGCACCCCTCGTGGGTGCGTGGATTGAAACGCTCAGATGGAGTCTGACGTGTCAAGCGCACAGGTCGCACCCCTCGTGGGTGCGTGGATTGAAACTTCAAAGAAAACTGGAGACGACAAGGAAAAAGCCGTCGCACCCCTCGTGGGTGCGTGGATTGAAACTGTCGATTCTACGACAATTATCCATTCGGGTTTTGTCGCACCCCTCGTGGGTGCGTGGATTGAAACATGAATGCGCCCTCTGCATTGACTTCAATCTCGCCGTCGCACCCCTCGTGGGTGCGTGGATTGAAACTTGTCATAAGACTCCGGGTCGTAAATCTCGTGAGTCGCACCCCTCGTGGGTGCGTGGATTGAAACACGGCAGACAACTCTGTCACGTAGACGTGCTATGGTCGCACCCCTCGTGGGTGCGTGGATTGAAACTGAAAGATGCAATAAAACTTGTGTTCGACAAAGAGTCGCACCCCTCGTGGGTGCGTGGATTGAAACTGGGATGGTGGTGAAAGGAATTTAAAGGCAATAAAGTCGCACCCCTCGTGGGTGCGTGGATTGAAACTGCTTTGGGAGTTTAATATTAAATATCAATTAAGTCGCACCCCTCGTGGGTGCGTGGATTGAAACAATCTAAAGCCTACCACTCGACTTTCCTCGGTTGTCGCACCCCTCGTGGGTGCGTGGATTGAAACATGCAAGAAAAAACTCTTTTGTTCCGTTGATAAGTCGCACCCCTCGTGGGTGCGTGGATTGAAACACGGTGTCCGTGGTTGGCATCAAAGGGACGGAAACGTCGCACCCCTCGTGGGTGCGTGGATTGAAACAATGACACCCAAACATGAGCTACATTCCTGACAGTCGCACCCCTCGTGGGTGCGTGGATTGAAACATAAACTGATTGGCTTTCGTCATGCTGTCGTAAAGTCGCACCCCTCGTGGGTGCGTGGATTGAAACTTGGGTTTTATGTTTGTTATTCATATTCATATACGTCGCACCCCTCGTGGGTGCGTGGATTGAAACTGCTTCGTCAAGATAATAACAAGCATGAGGGACAGTCGCACCCCTCGTGGGTGCGTGGATTGAAACTCTTTGTCTTGCGTCCCATCCTAATTGCTTGAAGGTCGCACCCCTCGTGGGTGCGTGGATTGAAACACAAATAAAATGAGAATACAAATATTCATCATCTTGTCGCACCCCTCGTGGGTGCGTGGATTGAAACCTGAGTGAACTGTTGACGAACACGAGAAGAAAAAGTCGCACCCCTCGTGGGTGCGTGGATTGAAACATGTTAGGTAAAAGTGAGATTTCGAAAATCTTAAGTCGCACCCCTCGTGGGTGCGTGGATTGAAACCAACCGATTTAAGCGATATCAGCAAAAGAGGATACGTCGCACCCCTCGTGGGTGCGTGGATTGAAACCCTCTGCCAGCCTGTACGGACGTGGTGGTACAGGTCGCACCCCCTCGTGGGTGCGTGGATTGAAACACATATACACTTATCATCTTTGTATGATAATATGATACTTCCGCTGCTGTACATTTGCTTTTTAAAAGGCACTATTGTACTCTTCGCTGGGCATATTTGTGCCATAAGTAGGCATTTTTATAGCATCAGTTTTTATAAAAATGGATTACGCAAATACCCTTCACCTTGTTGTCATTTTCAGATTTCGGCTGATGTATAGGAACAAAACTCATGCTTCTATTAAATCGAAGTACAGTTTTGGTACTTTGTAGGGATTTTCCTTTTACAATTAGGGAATTATCCCCATGTTGGAACAATGGAAAGGAGTAACTTTGCACTGACTCTATAAAAGATAAGAGCTCTACTTTCAAAAAAAGGGAAGTTAGAGAAGTGCAATAAACACCAACCTTCAAAAACAGTAAAGACAATGAAGAGAAATGAAGTAATGGCAATTATCGCCACCAGCCTGATGCTCTTTGCCTTATGCCTCTCGGCTTCGGCTAAAGACAGAAACGGAAAAGTGATCAACTACAGTACAAGAATTGACGATGACAACAACCGCAAACCAACGGTTACGGTTTGTCCGGAACGTCCTACCCCACCAACTCTCGGTCCGGCATTCTGTCCCGAAGAGGGAACACGCTATGGCTACAGTCTCAGCAACCAAAGCTTCTCCATACTATATAATAAAGTGAAGAAGGCATCGTTCGATGACAACAAGTTCGACCTGATAGAGGTCGCCAGCTTAGGATGCTACTACTCCTGCTCACAGGCTGTCAGACTGATGAAGATTTTCACCTTTGACGACGAACGGCTGAAAGCGCTCTCCATGATGGCGCCCCACATCGTTGATCCTCAGAATGCGACCGACATCTATAAACTGTTCAGTTTTGACAGCGATAAGGAAAAGGCTGGAGAAATCATGAGAAAGTGTAAATAATTGTTTTACCCCTCATGCCGCTACTTGACGATAGCGCTGTATCGGTACCAAGCGTAGCGGTGTAATCGGTACCATGCTATCACTGCAATCGGTACCGCTTGTATCGCTGCAATCGGTACCAAGATTTCAGTTCTGCTTTTCAATTTGCAAAGGTAATCTATTTTTTCAATTTCTGGCGCATAGAATCACCTTTTAACTCTATTTTACTTGCATTTGCCACCAAACGATCCATAATGGCATCTGCCAAGGTAGGATCACCTATGTAATCATACCATTTGGCAA
>OIYY01001196.1_pt1 | contig 14644 bp, 12 predicted proteins | sample 1588341 | NCBI WGS metagenome assembly OIYY01 (sample SAMN03283287) | human gut metagenome | biome: human-associated habitat; material: feces | host: Homo sapiens | place: Peru | collected 2012 | reverse complement strand
ACGAAGCCCACCGTAAGATGAGATCTCTCATAGCACAAGCTAGTAAGTCCCGTTGCAGATTACAACGTTGATAGGTCGCAGGTGTAAGAGTGGCAACATTTTCAGCCAAACGATACTAATAGGACGAGGGCTTTTTCTAAAAAAGTTAAAAATTGATGATTATATTTTATGCAATCTTCAGCGTATAGCTGAAGCCGAGAATAATCGGTAACAGCAAACGACAAGTTTGTTGGTGACCAATCGCAGGTAAACCACCCGTTCCCATCCCGAACACGGTCGTAAAGACCTGCAGAGGCGAAAATACTTGGAGGGCCACTTCCTGGGAAGATAGCACGTTGCCAACATCTAATTTAAGAAAAAGAGATAAATTGATGGATTTCAGTTTATCTCTTTTTTTTGTTAGGTTTTGTTGGGCTGAAAGTAAAAACGTAGGGTGCAAATTTTTGCACCAAATTAAAATGAATAAACTAGTATCGTGTTTATTTGATAAAATGTTCTACATTATTGTCGTGTTCAATGAAAATTGTTGAACACGACCTACTCACTACTTGCACGTTTTAGTAAGACTTCTATTCTAACTTAAATGTATATTGCACCGTCTTGGTTTAATTTTTTTGCAGAAAAATTATAAGTTTTATTCTTAGTTGTTATATCGTACAAATTGATATCTTTTGCTGTTTTTACAAAAATATCTAGCGGAATTTCTGCTATTTGGTTTCCATTGTGAGGATTTACAAATTTTACACACTGAGTAACTTTATTATAACCAATTAGCCTACAAGCATGACTTCCTTCAATTCTATATCCATTCAATGTAAAACCTTTGGAAAAAGTAATAGGGCATACTGCGTTTTTATTACTTTGTAAAAATGTATTGATTTCATCTAAGATTACATCTAAATCATTTTTTTGTTGCTTCAATGATTTAGACACACTATTATTTTCTACATTATAGAACATACAGTGTTTACGACCTTTTTGAGGAATTAAATAACTTATTCCTCCGCCAATTTGTCCACCTTCTAAAGTTTTTAATGCTTTATTTATTTCTTTTGAGTTATTTGCTTGTTTTATCACTGGTTTATCTGAATATTCATTTCTATTAAATGCCAATGTTTGTTCTAACATTCTGATTCCATCAGAAGCTTTTGACAAACCATCAGTTTTAAGTTTTTTCCACTCTTGTAAATCAAAACAAACTTCTATATTATTATTCGGCAGTTTTACAAAAATATTGCCATTTTCCTCTCTAAACAAAGAATAGATATTTGCTCTACCTTCCGAAGTTGACATTATGCCGCAAATATCACTAATAAGCCAACAATCACCTATATTTCCTTGTTTGATATTATATCTTTCTGATATAGGAAATAATGTTTCGAATGTATTTTTTGACATATTTATTTTTATTAATGAATCACCATTTCTGCAAAATATTTGTCCGTTAATATTCCCAACTTCACCGTCAGGAATTTTCTTATTTATTACATCTTTTATATTTAGATTACTGTTGTATTCTTTTATAACATCAACAATATTATCCAATGTAATATCCTGTATTTGATATCTCAAATCTTGTGTTTCTGCAAAAGTAGTTTTTGAAACCTTTGCCACATTAACAATATCAGATATCTTATCTTTATTGCAATATCTATTATTTTTTATACATTTTTTTACATAATCTTTTGCTTCTTCAGATTTTAATATTGCTAAGAGGTCTTGTGCTGTATATCTAGTAGTAGAAGCTCCTATCAAATTACCTACAGCTCTTTTCCAAGTAGTAGGACTACCTTTTGTTGACAAAATCTTTTTTACAATCGCCCAATCTTTCTCATCTTTTATCAAACTTATCATTGCATCTATATCATCTTTTGCAAAAGCATAGTCATTTTCAAACATTAACTTTGCAATGTCTTCTGGGATTTCTTGTTTTGACAAAATATAATTTGCATTTTCATCCACAGAACCAGTATAATGATACTCATCTGCATTGACTTTTAATGCACTACCATTTGAATCATAATTATAATGAGAGATTTCTTTATTTTTGAGAGTTGTAAAACCAGTGATATAACCTTTTTTGTCATATTCAACACGGTATTTCATTCCATTACTGTAGAAAATAAAAAAACCATTACTGCGTTTAACACTATATTGTATTAGCTCACGTAACTCGAAAACATTTGTTTTTTTCTGAATTTTATCGGCTAGCATTGAAATAGCTTCATCTTTAGTGATACGACTTTTGTCTTCTACATTTTTCAATTCAGTATCATTGTGCAAATCCGATAATTCTTGAACCTTGTTATTTATTGCTCCTTCTGATTGTATAGTTTTGGCTTTATTGCCTTTAATTCCTAAATTTGCAACATTTTTCAAATCTCCACCCATACTTGTCATAATACCAATCAAGTTAGATTGAAGTAGAGATTTCCAATCGTCATTAGTATCAAGGATTCCCATCATTGCCAAATCACCAGCATAAGAAATCACAAAATCAGCACTTAATTTCACTCCGGCTGCTTGCATAAAGTTTTTTAAATATTCAGGGTTAGAAAATACTTGTTTCAAAGCTTCTGCTCGATTACCGTTAGCCATTTCTGTTTTAAAAACTTCTGCCAGCTTTTTGTCAATCAGTTTATTGAATGCTTTCATACCTGTTTGACCGGCTTTAAAACCAACTACAAAACCTCCTGCATTCATAACAAGAGTTTTGCTTAATTCCTTAATTTCTTCCGAATTAAGATTAGAACGACTCAATGCTTCTTCAAAACCCAATGCGCTTTCAGCTACCATTCCACCAATTGCAATAGTATTACCAATACCTACCATCGCTGCTCCAACACCTGCTAACGGAGTAAAGCAAAGAACTCCACCTACTACAGTTAAACCCATACCAATTTGAGAAGCATTGCTCGTATATCTTTGAATTACTGTTTTATTGTCGTCTGACATTTCTTGAACCAATTCATTCGTAAAATCGTGTCCATAAGCATTAGTAAAAGCAATTTGGGTAGTAGTTGAAAACATTTCTAACATTTCATCAACTTCACCGCCAAGTGTAGTTTTTAGTTTTGCCTCCAATTTTGTATCTTCAAGTTTTAATAATTTATTTAGTACATTATTTTTTTCTGTATCTGTTTTTAATTTTGATAAATCTAATGATAATTTGCCATCAGAAATTTGAATAACACTAATAGGAAGTTTATTATCTTTTATCAATGTTTCTATTTCATTTCTTGCAGAATTTGGATCTATCGGATTTGCATAATATGATTCAAATGCTTCTAAAACTTTTTGCATTTGTTTCTCTGGATTTGGCTGAACTCCTACAGTCATACCACCACCGAAAGTATATGTTCCGGCAACAGATTTTGTATAATCGTTTAAAATTTCACTTGAATTCATTTTAAATGATTGATATTTATTATAAGCACCTATTGCAAAATCAGTTTTTTGTTTTTTGCTAATATAAGCTTCAACTCTGTCTTTTGAATATTCTTGATTGCGTTCAATTTCAAAAACTTCCTTGAATGTCATAGGTTCTGTTGTATTATACTTTTGTGGAATTGCTGAAGTTTTGGATGGTAATTTTGTAGATTTTGATTCTGGAGTAAAATTAGTTTTCTGTTTATTTTGTGCAGCTTTTTGATATTTTTTTAACATATCATTTACACCACTTGTACCCATTGTGAGCAAAGAGTGTTGAATTTTGTTCAAGTTATCTAATCTATCAATCCTATTAATTTCTTCATTGATATAATCTTCCATAAATTTAGCAAATTCTTGCTTGGACATTTTGCCACGATTATTATCAAGAAAATCTAAACCTGTATTTTCATCTTTTCTAAACAATCTGCGTTTCATCATTGTTTTAAGATGTTCTCTATTTTGTAAAAAATATTCTCGTTTACTTAATTTGCCTTCTTTTGCTTTAGATAAATTTTCTAAACATTCTTCTTAAAGCATAAAAGCTTCTTCTACATTAGATAAAGATAAATCTGAATCAAACAATTCTTTAGCTTTGTTATACAATTGGCTAATATGTCCATTATCTTGCTTCATCAAAAGAGTTCTAGCATTAGCAGTATCTTCTGATATTGTAGAAATCACCTCTTCTTGTGCCTGTTCTTCTGTTAAATGAACATCATTTGCAACATTATTTACATTTACAGGAGTATTAGAATTTTGAGTAAAATTTGATAAAAATTCAAATAAATCCGCAGCTTTTACTCCAATTTCACTTAATGTTTTATTACTAGTAGTTTTTGTTGTATTAAGATATTCCTCTGCTTCATTTAATTCAAATACAGACTTTGATGCTCCCTTTAAAGAATTAGCACCGGCATTGAATGTGTTAAAAAGTGATGTTAACTCAGACTTATTTAAAACTCCATCAGAACCTGCTGTCCCATCTGCTTTCTGGGTGTCAAATATATTAAACAATTGGATTAAGGCGTTGTTATTTCCAAGGTCGCTCTTTTTTAGTTCCTTAAGATTTTGCAAATCAATTTGCTTACCATTATTTGATTGTAGCCAAAATTTATCCAATGACATCTTACTTTATTTCCTTTTCATCATGTACTACGGCATTTTTTTGAAAAACTTTAGGGTTTTGAAAGGTATTGTTACAATTATTTACAATTGTACGTCTGGTGAGTATAATATTTTTTTTCAATAAAATAAACCGGTTGGTTTTAAGCGAAACTATAATCTAAAAAAATATATAGCCGAGTCGGGTAATCGACATCATGCTATATATTGGATTTAATAATTGTATAAATCTTTTTGATGCTTATACAGTTGGATTTTTTAAGAGCTTTAAAAGCTCTTTTTTATTATGTTTAAAAGTAAAAAAAATAATTTTCTTTTTTAAAAAAACTCTTGCAAAAAAAGTTTGATGTGTTATTCTAGTTGTACAAACTAAATAAAAATTTATGCGTCTGTAGCTCAGCTGGATAGAGCATCTGCCTTCTAAGCAGAGGGTCCCGCGTTCGAATCGCGGCAGGCGTATTTTTTTGTAAAAAGAGCCACTTGTGTGGCTCTTTTGTTGTATTTTCAAGGCTTTTGCCTGTTCTATTAAAGAAATGTATTGAAAACGGTTTCGTTAGCAAATCCTTCTTTCTTGTAAATTATAGAAAATGCTTGACAAGGAAAATTACCTAATAAAATATCAAAATCTGTTATGTCTTTAGCGTGAATTTTGGTTATATCAACAGAAGGGTGCTCTCCGAAATTAGCTTCATATGTAGTACAGGTGTCTTCATTAAATTCAGAAGAAAATACACAGTGCCCTCCCACAGCTTCAAATCCTAAACGGATACCACAAATTCCAGCAAATAAAACAATAAAACTATATAAAAAAGAGTAAAACTTTTACTTGCAAATGTTCAATGTTTATAATAATATAGACATACGGCGACATGGCCAAGTGGTAAGGCAGAAGCCTGCAAAGCTTTTATCCCCAGTTCGAATCTGGGTGTCGCCTTTTTTATTTATTTAGCAAATCAATATAGAGTTATATGGAAAATATCGAGTTAAAACGCTTTTGGGGGCAAGTTAAGGAAGAATTAATAAGTATTCTGCCGGAAAATGTTCATCCTTGGATTTATCCGCTTGAAGTTTCAGGCTATGATAAGGGCGTATTGACAGTTGTAACTGGTCAGATGATGGGACGTGATTTATTAAGACGTAATTATCTTGAGCAGATGAATCACGCTTTGCAAAAAGTGTCCGGTGAAAAAAATGCAAGATTTGTAATTATTTACGATGAAAATGCAGCTAAAGTTTTAAAAAAAGAAACTGAAAAGATTCAAAAAAAGATTAGCGAAAATAATTTAAAAGAGATGGCTATGGAAAATTTAAGTAACATGCAATCTTCTTCTAATCTTAATTTGAAATACAAATTTGAAAATTTTGTTGTTGGTGAAAATAACGAATTTGCATACAAAGTTGCAAAAGCAGTTGCTGAAAATCCCGCAACGAAATATAATCCGTTATTTATTTACGGTAATTCTGGTTTAGGAAAGACTCATTTGATGCAAGCAATCGGTCACTATACAATATTTAACAATCCTAAATTAAGAGTGAAATACACAAAAACCGATGATTATGTTAATGATTATATTTCTAATAGTCGTAAAACCAATAACAACATTGAAAACATGTCAAAATTCAACCGTAAATATACAAATATTGACATCATTTTGATTGACGATATTCAGTTTATTGAATCTAAAATGAAATCAATGGAAAATTTACAATACACGTTTGACAGCCTATATAACAAAGGTAAACAGATTGTTATTACTTCGGACCGAGTTCCGAAAGATATTCCAAAATTGACGGAAGCTTTATGTTCAAGGTTTGAGATGGGCTTGATGTTAGAGTTGATTCCGCCGGATTTGGAAACAAGATTTGAAATTATTAAGAAACTTGCAAATGACAATGATTTAGAATTTGAAGAAAAAGCACTTCTTTATATTGCTCAAAATTTCTTTAAAAACGTAAGGGAATTAGAAGGTGCGTTTACAAAAGTTTGTGCTTATGCCGAAATAACCGAACAACCGCTAACTTTATCATTAGCAAAAGATGTTCTGAAATGCAATTCAGCAGAAAACGAAATAAGCTTTGACAAAATCGCAAGAGTTACAGCAAGTTATTATGATGTAAATGTTGAAGATTTAAAAGGCACGGCAAGAGGACAAAAAGTTGCTACAGCAAGGCATTTATCAATTTTCATGTGTCGTGAAATTACAAATCAAAGTTTTGAAAATATTGCAGAATTTTATAGCAAAAAACATACAACAATTATGTATGCTTATGAAAAAGTAAAAAAAGACAAAGAAACTAATAGAGAAATTGCAACTGCCATAAGGGAGATTAAGCAAGCATTAAAAGTAATATAGCCAACTTAACACTCGTTTTTATATGGGATTTGTGATACATAATTATTAGAGCGAATGGGAAATTTGGAGCGAATATGCTTGAAAATATTAAAAACCTTGTGTATTTGAAAACAATTGATAAACTTATTGCAGAAAACAATTATGATTTGGCGTTAGAAAAACTAAATTATCTTATTGCACAAGAATACAAACCATCAGAAACTTTTCTAATGCGAGGCAAATTGTGCCGTAAATTGTTAATGCTTGATGATGCGTATTCTGATTTTACATATATAATTACACATTGTGCAAAAAAAGAAAAAGCTTATTATGAAAGGCTGACACTAAATTATGAGATAGGCAATTTCTATGAAGCGATAAAAGATGCAGATAAAATTTTAACTTGGGATGAAGATAATTTTGAAGTTAAGCGTGTGAAATTTTTGTCATTAGTATATTCTAATGAGGATGATTTTGCAAAAGACTTTATTCTTAGTTTGTTTGAGTTTAACAAATATAATACTATCCAATTCTTATTCAAAGAAGTTGCAATGCTTTTAGCGAATGATGAATTGTCAAAAGGGCTAAAACTGTTAGGTTTAATTGATTTAATTGATAAAGACAATCCGATAAAATTACTAAAAGAAGCAACAATTTACGGCATGGCAAATCAAGCTGACAAACAAAACGAGATTTTAAAGAAAATTGATTCAGTTTTTCCTAAGTATTTTATTTCACATTTCAGATTTACTGATATGTACAAAGAAAAAGACTTGATGGAAATTTGTTTTCTTTTAGAATTGAAAATATTTGATAAGCAAAATCTTTTTGCATACCCGATGTCAATATTAGAAGGTTATAAAAATCATATTGAAGGACACATTATTGATTCTAAAGAGTGCTTTGAACGCGCGATTGAAATCAATCCGAACAAGCCCGAAGCCTATGTTTTACTTGCGCAGACTCTGCAATTAATGTCAGGATATGACAATCCTGAATACAAAAATGATGCAGAAGAAAACTATAAAAAGGCCATGGAGATTTATCGCAGAGAAAAATTAAATGACAAAGCGGAAGAAATGCGTAAACAGCTAAAACATCTTAGTTCTTCAATAATATTAACCTAGTTATGCCGGCATGGAGGATGGTTAATTATTTGTAATCAAACATACTCATTATAAAGGAGCAGACTATTTATGAAAATGTTGATGTTTGATTTTCGTGATACCGAAAAGGAATTTTTTGATAATAACAAACTTGTTGATTTCGATTTATCATTTATCGGTGAACCTTTAAACGCGGATTATAAATTAACCGAAGAACAAAAACTTGAAACCGATATAATCAGTGTTTTCAGAAGTTCCAATCTTACCGATAAAGTCTTAAAACAGTTTAAAAATCTTCGAATTATAGCAACACGTTCTTATGGTTACGGACACATTGATTTAGATTATTGTGTAGAACATAATATTGCAGTACTTAATGTAGAACAATACGGAGAAGAAGCCGTTGCGCAGTATGCAATAGCATTGATAATTGTGTTGGTAAGAAATATGCTTCCCGCCATTTTGGACATGAAAGGCCATAAAATAAATTATAAACATTATGAAGGTAAAAAACTTAATAACCTGACTCTTGGTATCGTCGGTTGCGGTCAAATAGGTAGTGCTGTTGCAAAAATCGCAAACTATTTCGGCATGAGAGTTCTAATCCATTCTTACATGCAAAATCCAGAATTGGACAGTTTTTGTGATTTTGTGAGCCTTGATGAACTTTTAAGTGAATCTGACGTTATTTCGTTGCACCTTTTATATACGGGTGATAATTATCATTTGATAGGTAAAGAAGAGTTTGAAAAAATGAAAGATGGCGTCGTGTTTGTAAATACAGCAAGAGGTGAACTTTTAGACATAAAGGCTCTTTACGATAATTTGGTTAAGGGGAAAGTAAAAGCTGCAGCATTGGATGTTTTAGAATGTGAATTTATAAGCACACATCCCGGGGAACTCAGTAATGTTATAAAAGATTCAGAATCTCATTGTGTCGAAACGGCTCTTGTAACGCAAAAATTATTTAATATGGATAACGTAATTATTACACCACATATAGCATATAATACACATGAATCTGTAAATTATTTATTAACAAAAACATTTAACAATATAAGAGATTACATAAAAGGTGTAAATACAAACAGGGTTTGCTAGTAATCTACTCTGCCACGACTCTTTAAATATTCTCTAATTTGATTTAAAGAATATTGAACAATTCTTGTAATTCTTGATGGTGAAAGTCCAACCATTGTTGCAATGTCTTTTGCTTGCATGTTTCTATAAAAACGATATTCAACAACGGTACGTTCTTTTTGCGGAAGTTTAGCAATAGCTTGTTTAATAAGCTTACTCATTTCAACAATTTCTGCTTGCTCATCAGGTAATGCAGACGGATCCTTAATAAAATCAAATGGAGAAGCGTTATCAGTTGCTGCAGCTGCCAGACCATCAATAGAGAGAATTGTTTCGTAAACAGCTTCACGGACTTTTGTTGGAGAAATGCTAAATCCCATATCATCGGAATTATCGTCACTATTTTCTGCAACTGCATCAGAAACGTAGCTGTCTGCATCGCCATCTTCTTTTTTATGCTTCATTGTATACCACTTGTAACGGTGGCGTAACTCGTTTCTTATTGCCCATTTAACAGCAGTACCAATATATGCTTCATTATAATGCGCAAGTTGTTCTTCTGTTTTACCTTTAATCAAAGTTTGAATGGCAATTATGCCTATACTAACCAATTCTTCATATTCAATCATGTGGTTAGGTATACGCCTATGCTCTACTCTTGCTATTTTTTGCACAATACCTATGTATTGTTTGATTAAAGTGTTATTTTCCATCTTTTCTTATTAAACTAACCTTTGTATATCATACCAAGTTTTTAAGTTTTTTTCAAGTTGTACTATTTTTTAAAACTTTGATGCCAAGCTTACTTCTTTTGGTTGATAATTATTTAAATACTCAACTGCTTCTTCAGGTGTTGAAGCTACAAAATAAAGCTCTTTGGCGTTACTTTTTGCAAAATTTTCTTTGATAATAGTATCAAAAAATCCTATTAGATTATCATAAAAACGGTTTACGTTTAATAAAACAATCGGTTTCGAGTTATAGCCCAACTGTTTTTGTACAATCATTTCAGAAATTTCTTCCAAAGTACCAAACCCGCCGGCTAAAGCAACAACGGCATCTGAAAGTTCATCCATTTTTGCTTTGCGTTCCCTCATACCATCAGTTTTAATAAAAACATCACAGTCATCAGGATTAGCAACCCCAAAATCTACGAGTTTTTTAGGCATTACGCCATAAATTTTTCCGCCGTTTTCTTTAACAGCACCTGCACAAGCGTACATCATACCCAGTCGGCTTCCGCCATAAACGATGTTGTAGCCACCTTTACCGAGAAGTTTTCCGAGCTCTGCTGCCTGTTGATAATAAACAGGTGCTAATTTATTTGAAGAAGAAGCAAAAACACAGACATTTTTCATTATTCTATGCTCCCACCTTGTAAGTAGTAGTTAGAACAGCACAAACCCGTTCCGTTTTTAGAGCATTGTTGTTTCTGTACGCTAATTGCATCATTTTTACAAAACGGTTCAAATCTGTCTGAATAAATATTCAAACCAAAAACATCTTTACCCCAAACATTTGGACCGACAGAACCGTTCACGTCGTACAACAAAAGACCTAGAACTCCATCTTGCGGAGTTTCATAAAGTTTATATGATACAACAGAATTTGTTTGAGTTAATTTAAAATCATTGAATCTGTATGTGCTGTTTGGAAAAGTTCCGTTTAAGAAGGTAATTTTATAAAGATCTACATTACCCTTAACCTCACCGCTCATAACAGATTCAAATGCGGTTTTAAAATCGAAGTTTTCGTCTTCTTTTTGAGCATTAACTGCATAAAAGATATTTGCGAAATCAGATTGGACATTGCGCCACCTTGAAGCATTCTTGGCTTGCAACGAATCATCCAATGATAGTGGTGCTACAAGAAACGCAACTATCAGGAATATTACAAATAATATAGAAACTTCAACAATTGTGAACGCTTTTTTCATTCCAGCCCTCTTCCTTTATCTTTTTAATCTCTAGCCATATCTAAATGTTTCTTTTCATCAATCAACATTCCGTAAATCCATTCAGGCACAAAGTTTTTGCCCAAAATGATTTGACCGTTCATGATGTTTGGTGCGTGAAAATCCGAACCGCCTGTTACAATCAAGCCCAAATTTTCTGCCATTGATGAAAAATATTCAACTATCGCAGGAGAATGTTTTCTATGGTAAGCTTCAATACCTCTTAAACCGCACGCCATAAGTTCTTTGATAAGCTTTTCAGCTATATCAATATCGTAAGGATGCGCAATTACAGGAATTCCGCCTGAATCGTAGATTACTTCAACAGCTTCAAACGGAGAAACAGTTTTTCTTTCTACATATACAGGAGAATCTCTGTGAATGTATTTGCTGTAAGCTTCCATAACGTTGCTTGTACCACCAACATTTGTAATAGCTTTGGCAATGTGCGGACGTCCGATACTACCACCTTCAGCAACCATGTTTTTAACATCTTCGAATGCGATTTTAATGCCTTCTTTTTTCTTCAAAAGGCTCAAAATCTCTTTTGTTTGTTTAATTCTGGCATGTTGTTGAACTTTTAGAAGATTTTTGAAATCACTCTTATTTACATCAGGAAAATATCCCAAAATGTGAACTTCGTAGTCTTTATAAAGAGTGTTGACTTCAATCCCGGGGATTAATTTAAAATCAACATCCTTAGTTTTTAAATATTCTTTTGCAACATTATAAGACAAAACATTGTCATGATCGGTTAGCGCAATTACTTGCAACCCTGCATCCAGTGCTAAATCGACAATCTTTTCAGGTGAAAAGACGCCATCAGAATAATAGGTGTGAATATGGTAATCACCTTTTAAACACCCTCCTCCTTTATCAACCGCCTGTTCCAACGTTGACCTCACTTTCATTTTTACTATTATCTACTATTAAATTAATTCTTTTAATTTGTGTTGCGCTTGTTCTATCAAAAAGAACCTCAACACCGTTAATTTGAGCAATTGATGCCTCCGCTATCTCATAGCGTTCAGGGAGTGAAGTCGATAAACGTTTTAGGGAAGTTGCAAACTCCATGCCGATTACGCTGTCTTCAGTACCGCAAAAACCTGCGTCTGTAATATATGCCATTCCATCATATATTTTTTCATCAGCGGTTTGAACATGTGTATGTGTTCCAAAGAACCCCTTCACTAATGCGTATTCTTCATTATTAAATTCTTTTGCCAAATATTTTGAAAAACAAATTTTTTCAGCTGTAGCTTCCGCATGAAAGTCAATAAAAACGTGTTGCACACCTTCCGTTTGAAGTTTTTTAATCTCATCAACTACAACTTGCCAAGGAGAGTCCATTGGAGGCATAAAAACTCGTCCTAAAGCGTTTATTACGGCTAATTTTTCTCCGCTAACCTCAAAAATTCTTGCCCCAACACCTTTTGTGCCGGCAGGATAATTTATAGGACGTAGCAAATTTTCTGCGGTTTCTATATATTCAAAAATATCTCTTTTGTCCCAAATATGATTGCCTGAAGTGAAGCAATCAATACCTGCTGCGTTTAAATCTTCGTAATTCTTTTTTGTTAGACCAAAGCCATGAGATGCGTTTTCAATATTTGCAATAACAAAATCAGGTTTTGTTTCAGAATTGCTGTTACGCAATGCAAGATAATTCTTTATTGCAATTCTCCCCTGTCTGCCTGTTATATCTCCAAAAAATAATAATCTCATTGTATTACAACCCATGTCTTTTGTTTTGTAAAACGGGGAAATTAAATTCCCCGATATTAACTATTTTGCAATCTCAGTTGTTCTAAATTCTCTTACAACTGTTACTTTAATTTGTCCAGGATAATCAAGTTCATCCTCAATCTTTTTCGCAATATCTCTTGCAAGTTTTTGTGAAGCTAAGTCATCAAACATTTCTGACTGAACAATTACACGAACTTCACGACCTGCTTGAACTGCAAAAGACTGTTTAATACCTTCATAACCGTTCACGATTTCTTCAATCTTTTGTAGACGTTTAATATAAATTTCTAAAGTATCACGTCTTGCTCCGGGACGACCTGCTGAAATTGCGTCAGCCAATTTAACTAACACAGCTTCAACTGTGTTTGCTGTAACATCATCATGGTGTGCTTCTATTGCATGAATTACTTCAGGTTTTTCGCCATATCTTGTCGCTAATTCTACACCAAGTTGAATATGTGTACCTTCCTGAGTTTGGTCAACGGCTTTACCGATATCGTGAAGCAACCCTGCACGTTTTGCGATATAAACATTTGCACCGAGTTCAGCTGCTAACATTCCTGCTATATGACCAACTTCAAGTGAGTGTTTTAGGACATTTTGACCATAGCTTGTTCTATAATATAAGCGTCCTAAATTCTTTATTAACTCTTTATTTAAGCCCATTATACCCATATCAAGAGCTGCGTTTTCGCCTTCTTTCATGATTTTCTTTTCAACTTCTTCTCTTGATTTTTCAACAGTTTCTTCGATTCTAACAGGGTGAATACGACCGTCTTGAATAAGTTTTTCAAGAGCAATTTTTGCAATTTCGCGTCTTACAGGGTCAAAAGCTGACAATACAACCGCTTCCGGAGTATCGTCAATAATCAAATCGACACCTGTTAATGTTTCTAAGGTTCTGATATTACGACCTTCACGACCGATAATTCTACCTTTCATTTCATCGTTTGGAAGTGAAACTACAGAAACAGTAGATTCTACAACTTGTTCCATCATGCATCTTTGCATGGTTGTTGTTAAAATTTCTTTTGATTTTTCCAATGCATCTTCTCTGATTTTAGCTTCATTTTCACGAATTAGCTGCATTTGTTCTTGTGCTAAATCACTTTTTAATTGTTCTAAAAGCATCCTTTTTGCGTCTTCGGTTGACATTCCGGCAATACGTTCCAATTCAACTGTTTGTTTTTGAACTATTTCAGCCAAAAAGTCTTCTTTTTCTATCAATTGGTCTTTTAATCTATCAAGTTCTAATTCTTTATCAGAAACCTCTTGTATTCTATCTTCAAGTTGGTCTTCACGTTTTGAAAGTTTATTTTCAATAGTTGCAAACTCTCTTCTGCGTTCTCTTTCATCTGCGTTTAATTGTTCTCTTTCGCTGTGTAATGCTTCTTTAGCCTTAATTAGGGCTTCTTTTTGCATTATAGCTTCTTTTTCTTGCAAATCTTTTTTTGATTGTTCGGTTTGTTGAACAAGATTTTTGTACTTAACTCTTTGCACCGCAATAACAGCAACAAGTACAACCAGCGCAATTATTGCAACAGTAAATAATGCATTCATTTAGCACCTTTTCCTTTTCTATTTTTTTATATATACACGTAGTCCGAGTACATGTATCCTACTCGGCAACTATTAAATATTCTCAATAATCTTCTCTATCGCATATATTTTAAAAAATTTATTATACTACTACTAATTTTATCATATCATATAAAGCAGGTTTTGTACATAATGAAAATATAAGTTTACATTTTTGACAAACTAGTCTTGATGTTCTCGGTTTCATAAAAGATGAGGTAAAAAAAAGAGCCTGAATGGCTCTTGGAATTAAGAATAGCTGGAAGTATGAAAAAGATTTAATATACTTATAT